>Ga0255056_10000009_pt1 | contig 42580 bp, 36 predicted proteins | sample Cases_109_1_MG_FD_183639 | JGI IMG/M metagenome (GOLD analysis project Ga0255056, IMG submission 183639) | Seawater microbial communities from Amundsen Gulf, Northwest Territories, Canada - Cases_109_1 | ecosystem: Environmental > Aquatic > Marine > Gulf | place: Canada: Northwest Territories... | reverse complement strand
TTCTGGGCGCAGACGAATGTCGCGTACACGCCGACATTGGTCGTAACCTTCGGTGGCCTGACGGTCGAAACCTACTGGTACCAGGAGACCGAAGTCTGGAAGCACCCGATACTGTCGCGCTACGTCCCACCGAATTTCCTGCAGCCGGCATCTGTGCGCAGAACCAAGGCGCCTATTGAGGACTACCATTACATTCCGGTTGCCGCGCAGGCGAAACGGCTTGCTGATGAGGGTGTTCTCGTGACCATCGGCGCGCACGGCCAGCGAGAGGGTCTTGCCAGTCACTGGGAAATCTGGGGCTTTGCGCAGGGCGGTATGTCCCCTGTACAGGCATTGCGTACCGCAACGATTATCTCAGCGACGAAACTCGGCATGGAGGACGACATTGGATCGCTCGAGCCCGGCAAACTGGCCGACCTTGTCATTCTCGATGCGAACCCGCTTGAGGACATCTATCAAACCGACAAAGTCGACAGGGTCATGCTCAACGGCCGGCTGTACGATGCCGCGACGTTGAACGAGACTGTGACGGGCGACCGCCGGACCGAAGCTTTTTACTGGCAGTAAGGCAAGGCCCCCAAATGCTAACCAAAATTGAAGCCAGGTCATCAAAGCTTCAATGGTGGCAGTAATGCAGGGCGGCCGGGAGCCGACTCAGGCGGAATTTCACGAGGCGATCACGAATCGGGCTGATCGCTGGTTTGCCGCGTGCCTGAAAATCACGCGTAACCGGGCCATGGCCGAAGATGCTGTACAAGAGGCGCTTCTCAGCGCCTGGACCAAGCGCAGCCAGTTCCATCACGACGCCCGCCTCGATACCTGGATTCATCGCATTGCTGTAAACGCAGCTCTGCAACTGCTACGGAAAAACAGGCCAGCGTCATTTGAGCCACTGGATTTCGAGATTCCGGATGATGCCGAATCTCAGGAAGACACCCAGCACGCCGGCGAACTCGAGCGGGATCTCGCTAAGGCGCTCACTCACCTCAGCGACATCGAACGAGTCTGCTTTGTACTCAAACACGTTGAGCAATGGCGCCTCAAAGAGATTGCCGAAGAGCTCGATACCAATATTGGAACCGTAAAGCAGGCCCTGTTCAGGGGGGTGCGCAAACTGCGCAAGCGAATGACCAACTTGCAAGGTGTATGAAATGAATGATGACAAACTGACACTCTATTACTACAAAGACGGGCTGACTCAGAACGAGCGGCTTGAAATCACCAATGCCCTTGCGGCGGACGCCGAGTTTGCAGCGCGCTACAAGGCGCTTTGCGCGGCGTTGTCGCAACTGAGTGATGCCGGTCCCGAATCAATACCCACGGACATGATGCATCGCTTCCATGACACGATCGACCGTGCGTCGAACCGGGAGCGCGGCTCCGCGCCAGTCAAATCTCCACCGATGCATTTCTGGTCTTTCTTCTGGGGCGCGGCAATTTCCGCGGCGCTTGCGCTTGGTATAGGAATTGGCGTCTGGTTTAGTGGCGCCGGCGAGGTCGGCCCAGATTCGGGCGGGCCTTATGTCGTTGGCGTAACGCCGCAAGTCGACATCGTTCCGGTTGTGTTTCAGCGCAGCATCCAGAATTACCTGCGAGAGAGCGAGCGGGACATTACGGATTTGCCGCTGGATGCCGAAGCCGATCGCCTGATGCTTATTCTCAGGCTGATCGAACAAAATCGGCTGTTTGAAAAAGCAGCGACGCAAAACAACTCGCCGGATCTCGCTCGTGTGTTACGTGCGTTCGAACCAATACTCGTGAGGCTCGCGTCCGATGACATCGCTCCGGAAGATGCGGAAGCGCTTCGTGCACAGCTTTCCTTCGAGCTCAATGTAATGCTAACCAAACTGACACGCGATACATCAGATGGGCGACTATCAAATTCAGAGAGTACGTGAACATGAAAAACTTCAGAAAGACACTATTTATATTGACCGCCATTATTTGCACGGCGCTCGCGCCGCAGGCCGTGGCTCAATCTACCGATGAGGACGAACTCAAGATTGCAGCGCTTGAGGCGCTGATGGCTGCGCCGCCGGAACGCGCGCTGCCGATCGCCGCGAAAGTCCTGGCGAGCGATAACAGCGACGACGTGAAAGAGCGCGCGCTGTTCATTCTCAGCCAGATCGATTCGCCGGAAGCGCACGACATTCTCATTCGGACAGCGCAGGAAAATTCCGGCGAACTTCGCGAAGAAGCGATTCGCATGATCGGCATAGGCGGCAATAGCGTTGCGCTGTCTCAGCTGGTCGGCCTCTACGAAAACGGTGATGAAGAGGTGCGCGAGGCGGTTCTCGAGGCCTACGTCATAGCCGACGACCAGGAAGCCGTTTATGTACTGGCAGTCGAGGCGTCCAAATCCGGGAGCGAAGAGGACTTCGAGTCGGCGGTGGAAATGCTGGGTGCGATGGGTGCCCACGAGCAGCTGCGCAGGTTGCGCGAAAGCACGGGCATATCCGAGAGTCTCATCGAGGCCTATGCCATTTCGGGCGATGCCGACTCATTGCGGGAACTCGCGCTGGACGGCAGCGACCCGGAGCTTCAGGAACAGGCAATCGAAGCACTCGGAATCGTCGGGGGTGACGCTGTGAACGCGACGCTCGTCGAGATTTACAGGAACAGCGATTCGGAAGACATCCGTGAGTCCGCAGTAGAGGGCATGATGATTTCCGGGTACGACGAAGGCCTTCTGGAGATATATCGCTCCAGCCAGGACCCGGTTGAGAAAAAGGAACTGCTGGAATACCTCGTTATAATGGGCAGCGACGATGTCTGGGACATCATTGATTCCGCGCTCGACGGCGGCCTGTAATGCGTTACATGGATCGCTTGGCGCGTGCGCTCGCATTCGCTTTGTTGTTCGTCGCCTGGACCAACGGAGGCGCCGAGGAATTCGCTGTGCCGACAGACGATGGCTGGCACGCCTGGAGAATTCAGGGCGAATCGGATTTAGTGCGAATTTACGTCCGGATCAATGACGGTTCACCGACCCGCATAAGGTTCCGCGGTAAGGCCTGCATGATGGACGAACCGACCGACTTTCAAGACCTCGGAGTCATCGACAACGAATTCAGCATTGCCTGGCTCGTCGAAAAGGTCGGTGCTGACTCGCGCGTCTCGGAGGACGCGATCGCCGCCATATCTGCCCATGCGGGCGACGCCGCATTTACCGCGTTAACCGGCCTGCTGGAAGACCGCGGCCGAGGCAAAAAGACGCGCGAACAGGCCCTGTTCTGGCTTGCGCAAACAAACTCGGACCGGGCCTTCGCGTATCTCGACGCACTGATTAGCCGTAACTGACCGAAATAAATCCGCGTTTATGCGGGTCTCTCAGTAACAAGTCGTATTATGGTGCCTATTGCACCGTGTGTGCTGTATGCACCGGCGTCGACAGGGGACCCGTATGAATGCTTCAGATTTACTCGTGCTATGCCTTGAGGAAGAAGGCATCGAATACATTTTCGGCGTTCCGGGCGAGGAAAACGCCGATTTCATGATGGCGCTCGAGAAGTCGAAGAAAATCAAATTCATTCTGACCCGACATGAGCAAGGCGCCGCCTTCATGGCTGAGATTTACGGTCGGCTAACAGGCAATCCCGCCGGCGCACTCGGAACCCTCGGACCCGGTGCCACCAACCTGATAACGGGCGTCGCGGACTCGAACATGGACCGCGCACCGATGATCGTCCTGACAGGCCAGGGCTCAACGGATCGCTTGCACAAAGAATCACACCAGATAATGGATGTGGTCAGCATGTTCAGGCCGGTCACGAAATGGGCAACAACGATTCTTAAGCCCGAGACGATCCCCGAAATCGTTCGCAAGGCCGTGCGGCTGGCGCGCACCGAGAAACCTGGCGCGGTTCATATTGAACTACCCGAAGATGTTGCCAGCATGGAAGTCACAGGCAAGCCCATGCCGGCGCGGCGTTTTAGGCGTTCCGTACCTGACGACAAGATCGTCGACCAGGCTTTCGACATGCTAAAGGCGGCGAAACGGCCCGTCATCCTCGCCGGCAATGGCTGCATACGCCGCCGCGCCAGCAAACAATTGCGTTTGATGTGTGAAAAAACCGGCATTGGCGTCATCAGCACCTTCATGGCGAAGGGCTCGGTGGACATGGACGCTGACTATTGTCTTTACACGGTGGGACTTGGCAGCAAGGACCGTGTGTCCAAGGCAGTCGATGACGCCGACCTGGTCATCGCCCTCGGTTTTGACATGGTTGAGTATCATCCGCACCTGTGGAACTCGAATCGCGACAAGAAGATTCTGCACGCGGATTTCCTGCCGGCAGAAATCGACGAGCACTACCACCCCGAAACGGAAGTCGTCGGTGACCTCGCGCACGCACTGTGGATGTTGAACGAGCGCATCGACGAGCGCGGGCTGCCCGATTTCGATCTCGACGATCAGAAAAAAGTGCGGGCTGCAATGTCGGAAGACTTCGCGGAGTACAAAGACGACAACACGGAGGGGTCCATACGCCCGCAAAAGGCCTTGTGGGATGCTCGCCAGGTCATGGGCCCGACGGACGTGCTGCTATCGGATGTCGGTGCACACAAAATGTGGATCGCGCGCCATTACCAATGTCATGAGCCAAATACCTGCCTGATACCGAATGGCTTTTGTTCGATGGGTTTTGCGCTGCCGGGCTCGATAGCGGCCAGCATTGTGCATCCCGACCGCCGCATTCTTTCTATCTGCGGCGACGCCGGCTTTATGATGAACGTGCAGGAAATGGAAACGGCTAAGAGACTGAACAGCAATATCGTTGTCATGGTCTGGGCTGACAATGAATACGGACTGATTGCCTGGAAACAGGAAACGCATTTTGGCCATCACACCGACCTCGCATTTGGAAACCCCGACTGGAATGGACTTGCGAAATCCTTTGGCTGGCACGGTCACTATGTAGAAAAGTCCGCGGACCTCGAAGGGACGCTCAACGCTGCGTTTGAAGAGAGTGGCCCGAGCCTTGTCGTTATTCCGATCGACTACCGTGAGAACCCATTACTGACCAAGAAACTTGGGGAAATAGCATGGGCGATGTAATGGTCGTTGGTGACCGCGCTCCGACCGGCACACTCGCTGTGAAATCGCCGTACGACGGCCGCAAACTTGCCACCGTGGCAACGTCGGGACTCGCTCATGTCGATGATGCGTTCGACGTCGCCTACACGCTGTTTCGCGATCGCAGCAAGTGGCTGTCCATACCGGAGCGAGTTGCGATACTGACCAAAGCCGCCGCAATCATGCAATCGCAAGTCAACGAACTGACGATCCTCGCGGCGAGCGAAGGTGGCAAGCCTTACGTCGACTCGAAAGTTGAAGTAATTCGCGCGATAGACGGCGTGCATCTTTGTATCGAGAATCTTCGCGCCCATGCAGGTTCGGTCATTCCGCTCGGCACCGGCAAGGCGAGCATGGGACGCCGGGCCTTTACGCAGAAAGAACCCATCGGCGTTGTGGTTGCCGTAAGCGCTTTCAACCATCCTCTAAATCTGATCGTGCACCAGGTGGGCCCGGCCGTCGCGACCGGGTGTCCCGTCATTGTGAAACCAGCGGCGGACACTCCGTTGTCTTGTATTCGCTTCGTGGAAATTCTGCGCGAAGCCGGCTTGCCTGACGAGTGGTGCCAGGCGCTCGTTACCGACGATCGTGAGACTGCCGAGAAACTCGTGACTGACGCGCGCGTTGGCTTTTTCAGCTTCATTGGCAGCGCGAAAGTCGGCTGGATGTTGCGATCCAAACTTGCACCGGGCGTGCGTTGCGCACTCGAACACGGCGGTGCTGCGCCGGTAATACTTGCCGAACCTTTCGATATTGATGCGGTGCTTGCGCCGATCGCCAAAGGCGGTTTTTATCACGCCGGTCAGGTGTGTGTGTCAGTGCAAAGAGTTTTTGCTCCTGCACGTAAGGCTAAAAAGTTTGCGAAGGCTTTGGCGAAAATCGCTGTCGACCTTAAAGTTGGGGCGCCCGAAGACGAGTCGACCGAAGTTGGTCCGTTGATTCGTCCCGCCGAGGTGGAACGGGTCGCCGCGTGGGTCGATGAGGCCGTAGCGGGAGGTGCCAGGCGGATGTGTGGCGGCAAGAAAATTACGGACAGCTGCTATGCACCGACCGTTTTGCTAAACCCGCATGTCGATGCCAAGGTCAGCACGCTGGAGATCTTCGGCCCTGTCGTTTGTGTTTACAGTTACGACGACATGGCGGAAGCGGTAAAACAGGCCAATGCCCTGCCCGTCGCGTTCCAGGCGGCCGTCTTTTGTAAGGACATTGATACAGCGAGCACGCTATATCGCGAGCTCGATGCCACCGCGGTGATGATCAACGATCACTCTGCTTTTCGTGATGACGTGATGCCGTTCGCTGGGCTACGTGAATCCGGCCTTGGTGTCGGCGGTATCCCCTACACGATGGAAGATATGCAAATCGACAAGATGATGGTGATCAAGTCCGGCTAGGCGGCCGCTATAGTGTCAGCTCTGATCGGCAAATGATGCCTTTTCTATCTGAGCTTCGGCAGCAGTCCGCTGATGCCGGCCCCAACGACAACCATCGCGATCGCAGCAAGATCGAGCCGTGTAGTCGGCGTGCCGTCGTAGCCGATCATCACCAGCATTGTGATACCGAAACAAAGCATGACAGCGCCGACAATCTGCTGTGCAGCGGCAGGGACGGCCGCGTCAGCGCTTCGCGAACGACGTTCAAGTGGCGACATAAGCAATGCAACCGGGAGCAGCAAAGTGAGCAAGACGCCAATCCAGATCGGCCGCGACAGCCACCATTCAGTTGTAGCCGGTTCGATACCCAGGCCCGGTCCGCCGGCAAGATAAAGCAATGAAACGAAAACGATCATGAGGGTCATATGCCAGAGATAGACCGTCATGATCATGCTGTTAATCAATACCGTCGCGGTCCATAAACGCAGGCCGTTCAATGCTCGCCGCATTGGATTTTCGAGGGACAACAACAAGCCAAACTGAAAGACGCCGAGGGCGATAAGGCTTACTTTTGGCGGCGCGGAATTGCTCACGACATCGGGCGACCCGACCATCGCCAGCGGATATGGGCCGTAGGTCACCAACAGCCACAAGGAAACAAATCCGACCGCCGAATAGGACAGCAGCTTGATCGTCCCACCCATTCGGTCATCACGCCAGGCGAAACCCAGATGGTGAACGGCGAGCCAGACAAAGAAATAATTGGCAAACCCAAACCAACGGATGCCGGCTTTGAAGAAAACAACATCTGTCAGGACTGCGGCAACGACGAAGGCCCAGAATGACGCGAAACCGAATCGCTGCCAGAATTTGTAGGCCGCAGGTGCGAGCAAGACAATCATTATGTAGATAGCGAGAAACCAGGTCGGAATCAACGCCGCTCGGGAAAGCATTTTGACGTTCTCGGGTGTGACGCCGGAAAAAGCCAGCAGCACGGCGATCACGCCCCATGCAATAAGCAACACCAGCAGGGGCGCCACCAGGCGATTTAGGCGCGCTGACAACCAACCCGAATAATCGATGCCCTTGCGTTTTGCGCTCTCCAAAGACACCGCGTTTGAGTAACCGCCGACAATAAAGAAGATGGGCATTACCTGAAACAACCAGGTCATCCAGTGAAACTGTGTCGAGTCCTTTAGGAGATGCCCAAGCTGCATCTCGCCGTCGACCATATACGCCGTCGCAATTAACCAATGTCCGACGATGACAACGAGGATAGAAATAAAACGCAGAAAATCGACATAGCGATTTCTCTCGGGCGGTGTCTGTGCAGCCATTGCGCTTGCTTGACTCCAAATCTGCATTTGCCTGCTCCTTTAACGGGGTGTTCGCACCGCCACTAAAATCAAGTCGCAGCCTATCGCGGCGATCAAGGGAATGAAAGCGCCGCGACGAGTATTAGATTCGGTCTCGTACATTGCGACAGCGCCAAAACTGACTGTTAGGGTACACTTGCCCGATGTGTTGGAGTGGCGAAGCATCTGCCGTACTGGCGACAGTCGGTATCAGCGCGACTGTCTACATCGCGAAAAAAGGCGAGAGCAAGGAACTGTGGATGCCGCTCGGCTATTTCGCGCTGATGGAATTGCTGCAAGCCGTCACCTATATCTTTATTGACCAGTGCAGCAATCCGTGGAATCAGGCGCTAACGTATGTGGGCTACGTGCACATTGCGTTCCAGCCCTTCTTCGCGAACATGGTTGGGCTGTACTTCGCCCCAAAAGACATCAAACGCAAGATACAGAAACCGGTGTACGTCATTTGCGGTGTCGCAGCCGCGATCATTCTTGCAAAATTGATCCCCAACGCAGCCTTCGGAACATGCAATGCGGGCATCGAGGGTTATTGTGGCTCGATAGCCTGCTCCACGTCCGGTCTTTGGCATATTGCATGGCAATTGCCATTGAATGGATTGATGTCGGGCGGTCAGCCGTATCTCTTTGGTTTTGAATACGGGCTGCACGCGTTCACCTACATAATCGTCGTCTTTATCATGCCGGTCTTGTACGGCTCATGGCGATTCGTATTGTTGCATGTCGTAATGGGCCCGCTCATTTCTCACCTGACAACGAATGATCCAAACGAATTCATCGCGGTCTGGTGTCTTTACTCCATTGCACTTTGCGTTGCTGTAATCAAGAGTCCAATACGACGTTATCTGCATGTGAATACCTGGCCTCCTTATGCCTTCTCAGGCGAAAAATCTTACGGCACGTGAAGATTTGGGTTGATGCGGATGCGTGCCCCGTGGTCGTTAAAGACATACTTTTTCGCGCGGCCGAACGTACCGGCGTACAACTGACATTGGTCGCGAACCAGGCACTGTCTACACCGACTGCGCCAAACATAAGTACATTACAAGTTCCGCAGGGGTTCGACGTCGCGGACAACGAGATCGTGAAGCGAATGCGTGGCGGCGATCTAGTCATAACCAGCGACATTCCGCTCGCGGCCGAGATTATCGAAAAAGGTGGCCACGCATTGAGCCCGCGGGGCGAGATGCATACGACGGAAAACATCGGCGCGCGCCTCAATATGCGAGACTTTCTCGACACGATGCGATCAAGTGGCGTTGAAATGAGCGGCGGACCCGCCGCTTACAGCCAGCGCGATAAACAAAGCTTCGCAAATAACCTCGATCGTTTTCTGGCCAAACACGCATGACGCATCCACCTCTTTGCCGCATTGACGATCTAACAGTCGATTTCGCTCGTCGGAAGTTGTACGACGGTGATCAAAGGGAAATCGCACTATCGGCGCTTTCTTTCGATACCTTGCAGGCGCTGATCGAAGCCTCCCCCGCGGTCCTCACCAATGACGAGCTAATCAATCGGGCCTGGCGCGGCTCGGTTGTGTCTGATGAAACCGTAACACAAAGAATTCGACTGCTTAGAAAGGCGTTGCAGGACGATCGCCGCCAACCTCGTTTCATAGAAACCGTTCGCAACGTCGGCTACCGTTTGATACCGCTCGTCACTCCCGCAACGCCCGCGCCGCAAAGCCATGCCGCGCCTTTGGTACTGATTGGCGGTGCCATGGCCGTACTTGCTGTTGGCGCGGCGATTTGGGTTTTGCAGCAAGACGAACCACCGGCCGCAGATAAAAGTACCGAGTCAACAATTCGTCTTGGCGGCGTCACAGCCGACGAGTTGGCCGAAGAGGCATTACTTCTTTCCGAACAACGTAACCCGGACAGTCTGCGTCATGCCATCGACCTTTACGAACAAGCGCTGTTAATCGAGCCGGAGAACCCGGATATTAGCGCCTCACTGTCGAGGGCCCTGTCCCGTTCGGTTGCCTGGTACGGTGAAAAGGCGGAGGTCGCCGTTCGAGCCGAAAATCTCGCGCGACAAGCGATGATTGAAGGCGCGTTTTTCAAGGCTGAGTTTGCTCTCGCTTTCAGCCTGGACGCCCAAGGTAAGGTCGGGCCGGCGCAGGTAGCATACGATCGGGCTGTCGCGCTCAATCCCGGGCACTTCGGCGCACGTGCCAGCCTCGCTTATCTTCTGCAGGTGCAAGGCAAATTGGTCGAGGCGCTCTCTCACAACATGATCGCCTTTGACAGCGCGCCGGCCGGCACGCTGGATGCGCAGATCGCGAGCTGTTTGCGGCTGCTCGGTTTCTATTCGGTCGCGTCCGAGTGGCTGGATCGAACGGACCGGCTGGACCCCGATTCTGCACACGCGGCGCCCGCAAGAGCGTTGGACCTGATGACGCAACTAAAATTTGACCAGGCTCGAACGGTCATCGACATGGCCTTGGATCGAGGCATAGAACAGGTAGAGTTATACGAATACCTGACCGTCCTGGCGCTGCGCGACCGGGATTTTGAATCGGCGCGCGCAAAGATCAATTCAGCGCCTGAATCCATTAGCCACCGTGGACCGTTTGAAGTTTGGAATCTCGTTATTGATGCGATGCAGACTGGCACGGGTGACGAGGCCATCGAATTGAGTGAATCAATTCTTGCGGACATCGATGAAGGAGACACCTGGCCTGCCAACTTTCTCTACATCGCGATGTTGGAGGCCGCGGCAGAACGCAATAACAACGCAATCGCCGCACTGCAATTGCTGGAAGCTGCGGGGTACCGGGATTTTTTGTTTGTAGAGCTACTGCCGCCACTCGACACGCTTCATGATGAGCCGGGGTTTCAGGCTGTTATCGCAGGCATGCGCGATGACGTAGATCGCCAGAAAACGCTGGTGCTGTCAGCGGACTGGCTACCGCCTGAACTGCGCGTTGTCGACGCCGACGCAGCTAATCAAGAATAGCCGGAAGAATGTAGTTCGGAATAAGATCCTCCTGAATTCGAAAGCCAACGCGATCGCTGTAATTTCCGGCGTTGAAAACAATACTCAGTTGCAGCGCCGGGACGAGCATCGCGATCTGGCCGCCATTGCCACCCATGAAATGAGCTCGCAGCGTGTTGCCGCGAAATGGGTAATCAATGGTCCACCACAAGTACCCATAGTCTCGCCCGCCATCCATTTTCACAGCCGGTGTGATCAATCGTCGCGCGCTTTCGTCGCTGATGATTCGTTTATCATTCCATCGGCCGCCATTGAGAATTAGTTGCGGGAATTTCAAGAAGTCCCGCGACAGCCACCGGGTTCCGCCGCCCATAAACGGATGCCCGTCAGGTGGTACCGGTACTGAGTAGCGCTGAATGTTCAGGGGTTCTGCCACGAAACGGTCGATCAACTGCATCAGGCTGTGATCTGTGTTGGCCTCGATTACGCCGCCGGCGAGATTCGCACTGGCCGAGCAATAGGCTGCGATTTCGCCGGGCGGACGAAGGACATCGACATTGAGCGTGTGCAGGTAAAAGTCCAGATCGTCAGCGTTGTCCCACAAGACATCTTCCTGCGCGGCCGAGTCTGGATTGCGGTCATCGCAATCCAGGCCCGAATTCATGTTGACGAGATGGCCTAGCGTGATATCCGCGCGCTGTGGCTCGCGTTGCAACAGTCCATCCATGTTCAATGATTCATAGACCGGCGTATCCCAACTCAAATCACCGCCGGCCTGCATAATTGCCGCAGCCAGAATAGCCGTCACACTCTTGCTGGCCGATCGCGAATCATGCGGCAGGTCACGATGGTAAGCGTGAAAATATTCCTCGACGACGAGCTTGCCGTGACGTGCGATGAGTATTGAGTGAACGGAAAGGTCATTCGGTCCGGACGGTTCGGGCAAGATCTCGGTTTCAATCATTTTGGCGATTTGCGCTTCATCGATGCCAACGTCGGCCGGTGAGGCGGTTGGCCAGTCGTCATTGAGCTCCGGCGGTCGGCCGGATAGCATTTGGCTGTCGGATGAACGAGCGCGAAAGCCGGCCGCAAGCTCCGGGGCGACACGATGAAAATCGTAGTTGCCGCCGCGACCCGGATAGCGCAGTGAGATCACGTTCTCGTTTGGGTAGTAATTTCCGCGAAGCATGACTCGCTCGTCACCACGATCACGAAATCGTCCATAGGCGCTCAACGCATCTCCGTCGCGCTCCAATCGCGTGAGATTCTGGAAAACACCAAGGTTTCGTTCGGGATTGATCAGCTCGGCGGTGATCACCTCTTCCTCCGCTCGAAGTAAGAGGTAGAAGGTTCCTGAGTCGGGCTGGGGCACGACCTCGCCGCGCCAGAAGTCTATTTGTCGTCGCAACAATACGGGCGTTGCAAAGACATTGCCGTCCAGCTTGCTGCGAGGCTGTAACCAGTGACCACGGATGTCACCATCCCCTGCCAACACACCGTCGAATCGGCCGCCGCCCGGCAGCGAGAAACTGATCAAGCCCTCATCAGCCATAACCGCGACGTGGGCTCCGCCGAAATCCGCCCACAAGCCGTCTCCGGATTCGCGAATCAACATGGATCCTTTGTCTATGGGACCGAATAGTTGCTGCGCCATCCACAGACCCGAGAGTTCTGTTTCAGGCGTGCGGGCTGCTGCGGGCGGGACCGATAGCAGCACGGCCAGCCCAAAAATGGCGAGATTTGACAGGTAGTTCTTTACATTAGGGTTCATCGTAGCTCTCACGGGTGTTTCTCGATGGCCCCAGCATGCCAGCCCAGCGGCGCTCTCCGCATGAAAGGCGCCTGATGATTTATGAAGAAAGCCTGTCATGAGGTAGAGTGGCGCTCGTGAATGATCCCGACGTCAAATTGCTGATAATGATTGTGCTGGCGGCCTTATTGGCCGGAGCGCTGTGGTACTTCTGGGACGACATCGGCCCACAACTCGAGCGGCCGGTTGTCACGGAACCCGCGCCCGTCGTCGATGAGCCACCCGTCCGAAAAGGCCCGATTCACCCGCTCGATCCGTTAAGCTCATCGGTGTCTCGCAGCGACAAACTCGTGCCGTTGCCACCGCTCGATGAGAGCGACAGCTATTTTTCGCTGGCGCTCGTCGACATCTTCGGATCAGGCCTTCGCAATCTGCTCGTCAACGAGGGGCTCATCGACAAGTTCGTGGCGACGGTCGACAACCTGCCACGAAGTTATGTTGCTGAAAAAGCGCGCCCGGTTGGTCGATTGGCCAGCAATTTTCAAATAGACATTGCGGATGACGACGAGGCGATAACGATTAGCGCCAACAACTACGATCGATACGACACGCTCGTCTCGCTCGTCACCAATGCTGACCTGGGGCTTGTCAGCGAGACCTACCGACGTTTTTATCCCCTGTTTCAGGAATCCTATGTGCGACTGGGTTACCCGAATGCCTATTTCAACGATCGCGTCGTGGAAGTTATCGACCACCTTTTAGAAACGCCCCAACCGAGCGGGCCGATCTATCTTGTTCGGCCAAACGTGCTTTATGAGTTCGCTGACCCGGATCTCGAGGCGCTATCCAGCGGTCAAAAGCTGATGCTGCGCATGGGCACCGAGCACGCGACGAAAGTGAAGCGCGTGCTAGGAAACTTGCGAGAGCTTATTACTCAACCTGAACCTTGAGCCAGGAACGACTCACGCCAGCCACTGGTCGCGCTGACCTGATTGAAGGTGTACAGGTGCAGTCCTGCGATATTGAATCGCCGATCATCAATGTAGTCCGCCAGATGCACAACAAGCTCATCCGGTTGATAGGCTTTCGCAGCCATAAGCTTGCGGACAACGTTGGACTGCTTCATTAATGCGCGGGCTGAATCACCCACGCCGATTCGCAATGAAAACGCGAATAGTTTTTTTCGCTCGACCGCACCAGGCAATCCGACGCGTACCGGCAGGTCTATGCCCTGATCGCGAATGTTATCTATCCAGTCTGTGATTGCTTCGGCATGAAAACACATTTGCGTTACGCAACTGGTCGCATACTGCTGTTTTTCTCGCAAGATTCGAATTAGGGATAGGTCATCAATAAATGGATGGCCCTCGGGATAAGCCGATACTCCAATTCTTTCCATGCCGTGGTCGAACTCTGACATGGCCTGCAGCAACTCCAGCGCTGAGTCGAATTCCCCGGCCGGCGAGCTCACGTCGCCTCCGGGGACGAAAATTGAATCGATGCCGGACTTTCCCAATCTGTCGAGTATCTGCTCGAGATGGTTCTTGTCGCTTACCTGGCGCGCGGCAAGATGCGGGACAACGTTGAGTCCCAGTCCGCTGAGTAACGCAGCCATTTCCAGCGTCGCGTCGATCCCCTTGCTTGGCGAACAGGTCACCGTCACCGTGGAACCCGGAGCAAGATGCTGCAGCTGAACCTCGATGCCCTTTACGGGCATTACCTCAATATGGGCGTCGACAAGCAATGTGCGCAGAGAATCAGGCCTGGTCGTGGTCAAGGCGTAGCTGCTTTAGTAAGGAATAGGACATGAGAACGCCTACGAACAGAATCGGCAGCGACGCGACCAAGGTCGCCGTCTGAACGACCTTCAGTCCAGCTCGGGGATCATCTGCGAGACGCCCGGCGAACATCAGGGTCAAAGGAATCACCGCGAGCGCGCCCGCCCAGAATAAGCGGTGCCAACGAGCGGGGTCGTCACCGATTCCGATTCGGCGCGTAGCACTCGCGGCCAGAATATAAGACGCCGAGTCGTAAGTGGTCGCGGTAAAAATGACGGTAACGATGCAAAAGACCGCAACAACAATATCGGGCCACGGCAATTGACCAAGAATGGCCACGACGGCGTCGGGCTGCCCTTGCTCGCCGAGGACAGCGGTCACTGACAATGCGTTTGTCCACTCCAGGCTCAGCCCGTAGTTTCCCAATATCATGTAAAAAACGAAGCAGCCCAGCGAGCCGTAGCCAATCATGCCGAGAATGACCTGCCTGATCGTCCGGCCGCGCGAAATACGTGTAACGAACAAACCAACGAACGGACCGTAAGCAACCCACCATGCCCAATACCAGACAGTCCACGTCTCGACAAAACCTGAATCGGAAAACGCGTCCGTCCACGTGTTCATGCGCACGTAGTTTTGCAGCATAAGCCCGATACTTTCGACCGAGGTCTTTAGAATAAATACCGTTGGGCCGACGACCAATACGAAAGCCAGCAAGCCAAGTGCGAGGCCGAGATTGATGTCGCTTAAGCGCTTGATGCCTTTGCGAAGACCCAGCCACACGCTCGCCGAGAAAAGACTCACGCAAAGAAATACCGCGAAAACTTCCAGCGCGAAACCATTGTCGATTCCCGTGACTCGGCTGATACACGCAGCGATCAATGGCGTTGTAAATCCAATGGACGAGCCCGCACCGCCAAGTAAGGCAATCATGAACAACATGTCGATGAATCGAGCCGGTACGCTCTCTTCGTTCGAACCGATGACGGCGCGGCAACTGGCAGAAAAGCGCAGGAACGGCACGCGCTTGACGTAGAACGGATAGGCAATCGCAATAGTCGGCAATCCGTAAAAACACCAGGCCGTCGGGCCCCAGTGAAAAAGGCCGTAAGTCGCCGCCCATTCGGCGGCACTAGTCGATCTCGCTTCGACACCAAACGGAGGCGCGTCAAAATAGTACGCCCACTCTACGGGCGCCCAGAACATCAGCCCGCCTCCGATGCCTGCACAAAACAGCATCGCCGCCCAACTGTAGTCGGAGAACTCGGGCTTATCGCCGTCATTCCCCAGGACAATCCTGCCGTAGCGCCCCAACGCCAGCCGCGCCAGGACAATAATGACCAAGACACCGGCAAGCATGTACAGGAAACCGAATTTGACGGAAATATAGTTGTAAGCAGTCAGAACTACCCGCCCGCCTGCTTCCGGAAATACAGCGAGCGGCAGACAAACGAGCAGGATTATCCCGAAGCAGGTCGAAAATGTCGTCCAATCAACTTGTTTCTGTTCCACCTCGGTCTCCTCTCTCTACCGTGGTCCAATCCAGATACACATTGCAGCGTCTTTTGGCGCAACTATCTGAATTTTCTCACCTAATTCGAGAACTGCGGGCTTTTCGTCGCGGTACAAAGGCCAGGTTGGTCGGCCTGGGACATTGGGATCCCCGGTGCGGGCGAACTGCACCCAATAGTCCATGACCGCGTCGGTCAGGTGCTGATCGATTGTCTCGGTTGGCAACCAGTCGTCGTGTGTGCCGAATACATAGGGAATCTCAGTACCATGATAGGCACCAACTTTCTCGCCGGCTTCACCGGGACGTTGCCGTGTAAAATTGTAGACCCATGAGCGACCGCCAGCGGCTGTAACTCGAGCCGCAACGCGACGCACCTCGCACAGCATTTCGTGCGCCGTACGCAGGCGGTCCAGCGCGCGACGTGGATCCGTTTCGTTGCCAACCTGAGCCTTCAGAACCGCGGCGTTTTCCGGTGCGACCCTGGCCAGCCAGGCATCGACATCCGCTTCGCTGGTGTTCTCGTCGATGTACATGTACCACTCGTCACGATTGGTGCCGAGCAGGAAGTCGATCGCTTCTTGTTGTTCGCGTTCGAGGCTTTCGAGCGGCGTGAGTAGCGTTGAACGACCGTCAATAACGACATCGTAGTAATGTCCGGGCAGCGCCACCTCGGCGGCAGCGAGCAGGTCCTCGGCTGCGACGGCGCGCAACGCAGCTGCACTATCAGCTTCCTCGTCAAGGCCGAGTCGCGTTGCGACCTTGCTTCCGTTTTCCTGTTCGTCGGCCAGCGTTCTGAGTTTGGCGTAGCTCCCGCCCGGGCTCTGTGCGATCCAACGTCGACATAAGTCGAGGTCGGCCGAAAGAACACTCCCTAGGTCGCCCGCCCCTGACGATTCTCCAAAACAAGTGACGTTGTTGCTGTCGCCGCCGAATGATTCGATGTGTTTTCGCACCCACGCCAACGCGTACAGTTGATCGAGCAAGCCGAAGTTCGCGATCGCCTCGTCCGGTTGGCTCTCGTTGAAAGACGGATGCGAGAAAAATCCGAACGCGCCGAGTCGATACGCCACCGAGACGACGACAACATTTCTTTTCGCCAACTCACCGCCAACGTAATTCGGCTCGTAGGACCAACCACCCTTGTTACTGCCACCGTGAAACCAGACCATGACCGGCAGTGGCTCTGCGTCGGCATCCAAAGACGACTTCGGCGTCCAGACATTCAGGTAGAGACAGTCTTCGCTTACCCCGTTCGGTTCCCCCGTCGAGCCGGGTCCTGCGCCAAAGTAAGCAGCGACGTCAGCATACCATTTGACGATGTGGTCGCCTTGCATGCAGGCCGGCGCGAACTCAGTGGCCTGCTGAATGCCTTCTCTTGTTGAGTGCTCCTGCGGTTCGCGCCAACGCAAATTTCCGACAGGTGCTGCCGCGAACGGCACACCCAGGAATTCAGCGATGGATTTCTGGCCGTCGTACCACTGCCCCCGCAGCTGCTCACTGTTCGCATTCACAATTGGCGCAGCGGCGGCGGCGAAATTTGAAGTGCACGCCCAGAACCCGAGTAAACCTACGACGATGGCAGCGTGCTTGATCAGAACGAACTCCTCACGGGGGTTATTAGTCCTGACTCAACGCGAGCACGACGCACCCGCGAAAACCGCCGTCTTCTATTAACTCATGCGCGCGCGCGATTTCGACAAGCGGAACGACGTGCGCCACGCGATGCTGCAGTTCATCTGCACTCAGCTTGGTGCTGATGTCAGCGATCGCCTGCTGCTTTGCTTCTTCAGGCATCGCATAAACAATGACGAACCGCACCGTCAGGTCCTGATACATCATCTGAAAGAACGGCAGTGACGGCTCGGTGACCTGCGTTGACGAATAGGTCGCGATCGTTGCACCGGCTTTCACTAGTTTTAAAACCTCGGGCAGGTTGCGACCGAATTCAACGTCCACGACTCGGTCGACGGGCTTCCCGCCATTCACATCGAGAACAGCGGCTGACCAGTTATCGTCGCGGTGACACACGGTCGCATCCGCACCAGCCTCTACGCAGCTCTTATGATCCTCGTCGCCGCAGGCTGAAGCGATGACCTTCGCCCCTGCCCGGCTCGCCCATTGAATAGCATAATGCCCGACGCGCCCCGCGCCGCCCGTTACGAGGATTGTCTTGTCGGTGACTGGCCCATCCGCGAAGACGCAGCGATGCGCTGTCATTGCGGGAATGCCGAGGCAGGCCCCGATCTCAAAGCTCGTGTTGTCGGGCAGAACCACCGCGCGACTGGCATCGATTGCGACGAATTCCGCTGCTGTACCAAAGCGCCGACCATACTGTGCCTGATACACCCACACTCGATCACCGACGCGACTGTCGGACACGCCCTCGCCGACGGCCGCGACAACACCGGCTCCGTCGCTGTGCGGAATCACCAGTCCTTCATCAAGCAAATCAGGAAATGAGCCCGCGCGCTTCTTGACGTCGGACGGATTGACGCCGCTGGTCTCCAGTTGGACCAGGACCTCGCCCGAGCCTGCCACCGGTACTGGCTCTTCACCTACTTCGAGTACGTCGGCCGCAGGGCCGAACTCTTCGAACCAGGCCGCCGTCATTGTTTTTTTCATTATTATTCCAGCCAGTTCATGAGTGATTCGGTATGCCCGTCGAGGCCGAGCGCCTGCCCCGACATTTTCGCACTCTTGTCGGACGCGAGGAATAGCGCCAGATTCGCCACGTCCTCCGCACTGACGAACGAGCGCATTGAGCTTTGGCGCATATACATCTTGCGCACTTCTTCCGTCGATTTTCCCCTGCGCCTTGCGTCTCTTTCGATGACCGCATCGATGCGATCACCTTCAACGCTACTGGGACAAATCGCGTTCACGCGGACTCCGAAGGGCCCGAGCTCCATCGCCAGTGTTTTCGTGAATCCCACCAACGCCCATTTACTCGCCACATACGGTGCGCGTAGCGGGCAACCAAAGAATGCCGCATTGGAGGCAATCGTAATAATTGAACCGCGGCCGGCCGCCTTTAGCAATGGCACTGCCTTCCGCGTGCAGTAGAAATTGCCATTCAAGTTGACCGAGATCGTCTTATCCCAATCGACCGGATCAATTTCCTCGACATGAGCGGTCGGCCCTGCGATTCCGGCATTGTTTACGAGGATATCCAGATGGTCGTGGCTCGCAGCAAACTCGTCGAACATCCGATCGACCTGCTCCGGAACGGAGATGTCCGCTAGCGCCGCACTTGCTCCCGGGTTCGCGCGCAGAAACGATTCAATGGCCGTTGAATCGATGTCGCACACATGGACACGATAGTTCTCGGCGATAAGTGCCTCAGCGATAACCCGGCCAATTCCGCCGGCTCCCGCTGTCACCAGCACTTTCTTTTGCTCATTGGTGATAGGTGAGGCAGGTTGCGGCATCGAGTGTTGATCTTCTTCCGGTTGGCGCGCCATCTTGACACGGCACGCGTCAAAAGCACACACTGGCCAGCCACTGGATGACTTGAATAAAACTAACCATAGGCATGAGAAAAAGGCTACCTCCACTTAACGCTCTGCGAACCTTTGAGGCCGCCGCACGGAACGGCAGCTTCAAACATGCGGCCGAGGAACTCTGTGTTTCTCACTCGGCGGTCAGCCATCAGATTAAGCAGCTGGAACGCCATCTCGGTGTTGAGTTATTTATCCGCAAAGCGCGCTCGGTGGAGCTCTCAAAAAAGGGGCAGGCGTATTTTCCGGTTTTGCGCGGCGCATTTGATCGAATAGCCGAAGGCACTGATCGTATTTTTACACCGAATCTGCCCGGCATCCTCACGGTCCAGTCGTATTCAACCTTCGCCATTCGCTGGCTAATACCGCGTTTGCCCGGCTTTAGCGAGAAACACCCTGACATTTCTATTCGATTGCATACGTCACAGTGGGACGTGGATTTCGAACACGAGGACATAGACGCCTGCATATTGATCGGCGACGGCACTCGCACCGGACTGAGTTACGAATTTCTGTTTACTTCCTCGATCTTTCCCGTGTGCAGCTCCGCGCTGCTAAAAGACGGCAAGCCTTTCGACTCGCCAGCAGAGCTGGCGAAGCAAACCCTACTGCAGGTGTACCCGTCCGAAAAAGACTGGTGGACCTGGCTTCGAAAGAATGGTGTTGAAGGCGTCGACCCCGACACCGGGCTCCAGTTCGACAGCTATGACATGGCGCTCAATACTGCGATGCAGGGTCTTGGAGTGGCGCTCGGAATGGAGCCTTTCGTCACTCGTGATCTCGAAGCCGGACTTTTAGTCGAGCCGCTGCCCGGGCGACGGGTACCGACAAGCGGCGACTGGCATCTCGTTTGCCGCAGAGAAACGGCCAATACTGTAAAGCTGGCGAAGTTTCGCGAATGGCTGCTGCAGGAAATCGCGAAGGACGAAACCATGCAAACGAATCGCAACCCCGATAAGCCAGAGAGCGTCGCGCGTCCCGCCCTGAGCGCTGTCTGATGTTGCCGATTGCTCCGTAGAACGTATGCCACTGGTTGCACACAACGGCTTGCCCACGTTTCAGCGACTGCGTGATCGCGGCCAGCAAGTGTTGTCGGCGGACGGGGCGCGACATCAGGACATTCGCGAGCTGCATATCGGTCTGCTCAACATGATGCCCGATGCTGCGCTGACCGCCACGGAGCACCAATTCATCAGACTGGTGGGCGCGAGTAACCAGATCGCCCAGTTCTTTGTGTATCCGTTTTCCATTCCCGAGCTAAACCGCGGACCGGAAGCACTGGAATATATTCGCCAGCACTACTTCGACTTTGCCGATTTGCGTGAGCAAGGCCTGGATGCCCTCGTCATCACGGGCGCCAATGTCGCCAACCCCTCCCTTGATGAAGAACTCTTCTGGGATCCTTTGATTGAGATCATGAGCTGGGCAGAGAAAAACGTCGCCTCGATTCTCTGTTCATGTTTGGCGACCCATGCCCTCGTCAAATTGCTCCACGGCATCGACCGACGCCGCCTGCCGAAAAAGAAATGGGGCGTCTACAACCACAAGATTCATCGCCCGGACCACCCCTTGATGTGGGAGGTGAACACACGATTCGACGCGCCACACTCCCGCTATAACGAGATCAGCAGAGAACAATTCGAAACGGCGGGTTTAAGCGTTCTCGTCGACAGTGAAGAAGCGGGCGCCCATCTTGCAGTAAGCCCCGACCAGTTTCGTATTGTCTATTTTCAGGGCCACCCCGAATACGATGCGATCAGCCTGCTAAAGGAATACAAGCGCGAGGTATTTCGATACGTCGGTGATGAGCGGGACGACGAACCGCGGTTCCCGGAGAATTATTTCACCAAGGAAGCGCAGGGAGTTGCATCGAAATACCTTCGGCAAGCCTCAGCTGCGAAAGCAAACGGGGGCGCCACGCCGGAGTTTCCCGAATCCGAGTTGCGACGGCTGGTCGACAACACCTGGGGCGATACCGGTAAAGCCATCATCAACAACTGGTTGGGGCTCGTTTACCAGCTTACGAATCTGGATCGCCACCAACAATTCATGCAGGGAGTTAACCCGGACGACCCACTCAATCTCAAATAGCGGGCCCGGCAGAATTCCGTGTACTATTTGCCACCGATCAGCGACAGCATCGCCACCAACGTAAGCCAAGGAAAACATCATGGGTTTTAGCACCAGACAGATTCACGCAGGAGTCACCCCCGATCCATTGACCGGTTCGATATTGACCCCTATTTACCAGACAACCACTTACGTTCAACCATCGGTCGATGAATACCTGTCCAAGGGGTTTACCTACTCCCGGTCGGGAAATCCCACCGTCAGGGCGCTCGAGCTAAAACTGGCCGATCTCGAGGGCGGCGTTGACTGCGCCTGCTTCGGTACGGGCATGTCCGCCATCCAGGGCGTCATGCTTGCATTCCTAAATGCCGGCGACCATGCCATCGTTTCGGATGTCGCCTATGGTGGAACCTACCGACTGTGTACCAAAGTGCTGAGCCGATTCGGTATCGACTTCACGTTTGCCGATGGTTCGGATCCTGACGCAGTCGCCGCGGCCGCTCGGGACAACACCACCTTTTTCCTGACCGAGACACCTGCCAATCCAACAATGAAGTGCTCTGACATCGCCGCGATTTCCGAGATAGCCAAGAAAGCGGGCGCCGTACATGCGGTCGATAACACCTATCTCACCCCTTACTATCAGCTGCCCCTGGAGCTTGGCGCCGATATCGCCATACACAGCACGACGAAATATATGGACGGCCATAACGCGACCGTAGGCGGTGCGGTTATCAGCGCGACAGACGAACATGCAGAGGCCGTGCGATTCATTCAGAACAGCACCGGCAGCATCATGTCGCCTCAGGTGGCGTGGCTGACATCACAAGGTTGCAAGACCATGTCGCTCCGAATGGACGCACAATCCGCGAACGCCATGGCCATAGCCAAGCATCTGGAACTACACCCCAAGGTGGCGCAGGTGTCCTACCCGGGTCTCGAGTCTTTCCCACAATACGAACTGGCGAGCCGTCAGGCCAGCGGTTACGGCGCGATGCTCTGGTTCGAAGTCAAAGGCGGCCTCACGGCCGGCAAGAAACTCATGGACAACATTGACGTCTTCAGCCTTGCCGAAAACCTGGGTTCCGTGGAATCACTGATCACGCATCCAGTGACGATGACACACGCCGATGTCGAAGAAGCCGAACGCAAGCGTGTCGGAATAATCGATGGCCTGGTACGAGTCTCTGTCGGGCTCGAAGACGTTGAAGACCTGATCGACGCACTCGACCGGGCACTCGAACTGGTTTAGATAATGTCGCACTTTCATCATTTCGATACGCTCGCACTTCACGCCGGACAAACCGTCGACGAAGAGTTCGGTGCACGCGCGACGCCGATTTACCAAACCTCATCTTATGTGTTTCCCGACACGGACACCGCGTCGTCGATATTCAACCTGGAACGTGGCGGGCATGCCTATTCCCGCATAACAAACCCGACGGTTGCGGTACTCGAGCAGCGCATTGCGGCTCTTGAAGGTGGAACCGCCGCGGTTTGCACGGCCTCCGGCATGGCCGCGACATTTTGTGCGATAACAGCGATCCTTTCCCAAGGCGACCACATCGTTGCGTCCTCGCAGATGTATGGCGGCAACATCAGCCTCATGAAGAATACTTTGCCGCGATTCGGCATTACGGCGACCTTCGTGGACCCAATCGACAGCGAGGCGTTTCGCTCCGCAATCCAGGACAACACCCGCTTGATTTACGGTGAACTGATCGGCAACCCCGCCCTCGATATACTCGACCTTGACGCCATCACAGCGATCGCCAACGAGAAACAACTACCCTTCATGGTGGATGCCACCTTCAATACGCCTTACCTGTGCAAGTGCTTCGATTACGGCGTCAATATTACGATCCATTCCCTTACGAAGTGGATGGGCGGTCACGGAAATGCGATTGGCGGCGTCATTGTCGACGGCGGCAACTTTGACTGGGGCGCGACAGACAAATACCCGACCATTACTGAACCCTACGCGCCGTTTTCGGGCTTGAACATTTGGGACGAATTTGGGCCGACTGCGTTTGCGACACGTATCCGTGCGGAGGCGATGCGCGACTTCGGACCGTCGATGAGCCCGATGAACGCATTCCTGTTGCTGCAAGGTCTTGAAACCTTATCGCTGCGCATGGACAGGCACATCTCGAACACGAAAGAAATGCTTGAGTATCTGGAAAATCACGATTGTGTGTCCTGGGTCAGCCATCCCGACCTGCCGTCGCACTCGAGCCACAAACTTGCGAAGAAGTATTTGCCCAAGGGTGCCGGCAGCATCGTCAGCTTCGGCGTTAAAGGTGGTCGCGATGCGGGCAAAGCCTTCATTGAAAACGTCAAATTGGCGTCGCACCTCGCGAACGTCGGCGATGCAAAAACGCTGATCATTCACCCGGCCACGACGACTCACTCCCGCATCGATGCCGACGCGCTGGTCGCAGCGGGCATTACCGAAGACATGGTCCGTCTGTCCGTTGGTCTGGAAGACGTCAAAGACATCAAGGCGGATTTTGAGGACGGCTTCCGCGCGGCGAAGAAAATAGTGAACGCCTGACAATGTACTTCGATGTAAGCGGAAAAAGGGCGTTCGCGAGTACCGGCGGAAAGGCGTTCGACAATGACAAGCCGGCAGTCATATTTCTTCAGGGCAGCGGTCTGGACCACACGTTCTGGGGGCTGCACTCACGTTTTTTCGCATTCCGGAATTACGCTGTACTGGTCCCGGACCTACCCGGACACACGAATTCCAATGGCCCCTTGCTGCAGTCGATCGAGGACATTGGAGACTGGATCAATGGCGTGGTTGAAGCACTGGATATCAACAGCATTTCCGTTGTCGCTCATTCTCAAGGCTGTCTTAACGCGCTTGAGTTCGTATCGCGGCATCCGGCCAAGGTACGCAGCGTGTCCTTCATTGCCAGTGGCCTGGCAACACCAGTCAATCCCGCGATTATCGACGCCGCCGAAAACGACCCGGATGCTGCAGTCGCGATGATGATTTCCTGGGGATTCGGCCAGATCGGACACAAGCATCAGGGTCGAATCCCCGGCAATTCGATGGCAGTCACCGGGTCGAAAGTGATGGGCAGGAACCCAAAAGGCCTTGCGGCGGATCTCAAAGCCTGCGATGCCTACAAAAACGGCCAGCAGGCTGCCGCCAGGATTTCCTGCCCGCAGCAAGTCATACTCGCCGGCAACGACCGCATGGCGCCGCGCAAAGCTGGCATGGAGCTCGTGAACCATCTGGCCAGTCCGGAGCTGCACGTTGTCGACGGCAGCGGTCACATGCTGCCAATTGAATGTCCCGACGAATGCAGGCTGTTACTGCGAAACTTTATCTTCGCGAACAATCCGTCATCCTGATTAATCGAACGGTTATCTATGTACGAGATTGAAAAAGCCGCGGTCATCGGTGCGGGCACAATGGGTCTTGGCATCGCCGGGCAACTCGCCAATGCAGGCATCGATGTTCTGCTACTCGACATTCCTGCCAAGGGCAAAAATCGAAACGCTCATGGCGACAAAGCGATCGAACGCCTACTTGACGAGAACCAACCCGGACTGACGCATCGCGACAATCTCGAGCGTATAGCGATTGGCAATATCGAGGACGATCTGGAGAAACTGGCAGACGTTGACTGGATCGCCGAAGCAATCGTCGAACGCCTGGACGTAAAGAAAGCTCTTTACAAACAAATCGACGCAGTCCGTAAACCGGGCTCAATTGTGTCGTCCAACACCTCAACCATTCCAATCGCCTTGTTGGTCGAGGACATGCCTGTCGAGTTTCAGGCCGAGTTCGCGATAACTCATTTTTTTAATCCAGTGCGTTACATGCGCTTGCTGGAAATAGTCCGCGGCGAACGGACGCGCAGTGAAGTTATCGATTGCCTGGAACAGTTCAACGAGTCCCGAATGGGCAAGGGAATTGTTGTGTGCAATGACACACCCGGATTTCTTGGTAACAGGGTTGGTGTTTTTGCGATTCAGACAGCACTGCACAAAGCTTTCGAAATGAAATTGACCGCGGAAGAAGCGGACGCGATATTCGGCCGACCAATGGGGATTCCCAAAACCGGCGTGTTCGGTCTTTATGACCTCATCGGCATTGATTTGATGAGCGATGTCGCGAAGAGCCTTGTTTCCATTCTTCCCGAAGGCGACGCATTCCATGACGTGGCGACGGAAATACCGTTAATGACGGACATGATCGCGTCTGGTCAGCTCGGCAATAAAAGCGATAAGGGCGGATTTTACCGTTTTGAAGATGCGACCGACCGAACGACCAGGAAAACGCTGGACCTCGACACTGCCATCTATCGCGAATCCAGCCAGGACAAACCACAGGTCGCCGTCGATGCCGAGCGAGAAGGCGACTTCACGCTGTTATTCGGCAGTGATGATCATTACGGCCAGTACGCGTGGGAGGTCCTTTCGAATACGCTCTGCTACGCGGCCGAACTCGTGCCAGACGTCAATGAATCCCTGGTTGCCATCGATGACGCGATGAAACTTGGCTACAACTGGCTGCAGGGACCCTTCGAAATGATCGATGCGATCGGTGTCGATCAATTCATAGCCCGCTTGCGACAGGAGGCCCGCGACGTTCCGCCGTTTTTGATGACCGCGGCCGGCAAGTCTTTTTATCAGGTCAGGAATGCGGCGCTGCGCTACCTGAAAGCAGACGGCAGTTACGCCGGGTTAAAAAGAGCGGAAGGGATCATTCGCTTCAGCGAAAAGCGTCGCGAACTTACACCAGTTAGTGAAAACGACGCGGCCAGCTATTTCGAACTTGCGACCGGGATCGGCCTGCTTGAGTTTCATAGCAAGGCGAATACGCTGGATGCCAATTCGATGCGCTTGCTCGCGGAAGCGGTGACGCATGCGAGCGAAAACCTCAAGGGCCTCATCATTCACAACGACGCGCAGCATTTTTCCTGCGGCGTCAATCTGGGAAGCGTGCTGAACTTCATCGTTAACGAAGACTGGCAGGGCCTCGATTGTTTCCTCGACAATTTCCAGAAGACTGTGCTGGCGATGAAGCAGTCGCCGATTCCTGTCGTCGCAGCGCCGTCGGGCTTGTCGCTTGGCGGTGGCTTCGAGGTTGTGCTGCACGCCGACAAGGTCATTTTTCACGCGAACTCGGTGACCGGCCTTGTCGAACCACTCGTAGGACTCGTACCTGGAGGCGGCGGCGTCAAGGAAACGCTGTATCGATGGTACGAACACTATGGCGACATGAACAAGGCGGCGTGGGAGTCCTTCATGAATATTGGCTACGCCAAGACCGCGCGATCACCGCTCGAGGCTGAACCGCTGGCCATGTTTCGCCCAGGCGTCGACTCCTATCTAATGAACCGGGATCGGCTGCTCAGCGCGGCGGAAGATGCCGTCGTCCTGCTTTCATCTTCTTATTCACCCGAGACACTCCCGTCGCTGGTTATGCCAGGACGCGAGGTTTTTCAGGCGATGAAGGCCTGGCTCAAAGGCGCGTACGACAAAGGGCACCTGATGCCACATGACGTAACCACGGCAACCCAGATCGCGATGATCGTTACGGGTGGCGACGTCGATGCCGGCACAAAGCTTGGCGAAATCGAACTTTTTGCGCTGGAGCGCAAGGCCTTCCTGACGCTTGCCAAAAGCAAGGAGACCCGAGCGCGCATAGAGTTTATGCTTGAACAAGGAATCCCCTTGAGGAACTGAGAAAGGCCCGTGATTTATAACGCTCCTGTTAAAGACATGCTGTTTTTGGTCGACGAGTGGCTCGGTATCGACAAGATCAGCACCCTGCCCGGCCACAAAGATCTGGACAGTGAAACCCTGCAATTCATCCTCGAGGAAGCGGGAAAATTCTGCAGTAACGAGCTGCTGCCGATCAATCGCGAAGGAGACGAACACGGAGCGACGATAGATAACGGCGTCGTTAGCACCCCGCCAGGCTTCAAGGCAGCGTACGAGCACTTGGTCGCGGGCGGCTGGACTGGAATTGATGCCAAGCCGGAATATGGTGGCCAGGGGCTGCCGAAGCTTGTTCAATACCTGATTGACGAAATGCAAGGCGGAACAAATCTGGCCTTCAAACTCTATTCCGAACTAAGTCACGGCGCCTATCATTTGCTCGCGAACGAAGCTTCGGAGGAGATTCGTAATCGTTTTGTACCGAACATGGTTGCAGGCGTCTGGTCAGGAACGATGTGTCTTACCGAGCCCCACTGTGGCACGGACCTCGGATTGATCAACAGCAAAGCTATCGCGAATGACGACGGTAGCTACGGCATTTCAGGATCCAAGATTTTTGTTACGTCAGGCGATCATGACCTGACCGAGAATATCGTTCACCTCGTGCTTGCCAGGATGTCGGGCGCACCGTCCGGCACGCGCGGTATCAGCCTGTTTGCGGTACCTAAATATCTCGTCAATGAAGACGGCTCACTTGGTGAGCGAAACGGCGTTATAACAGCTTCGATTGAACACAAAATGGGCATTCGCGGATCCGCGACCTGTGCACTCAACTTCGACCATGCCGTCGGCTATCTCATCGGCGAGGAAAACAAAGGCCTTAGGACCTTGTTTCGGATGATGAATATGGAGCGGCTGACGATTGGCATGCAGGGTTTGGGCTTCGTCGACATTGCCTACCAAAACGCTTATCAGTACGCACTCGAACGAGTACAAAGCAAAGCGCCGGCGCCGCGGCCGAACGACAGCAAAGCGGCCGACCCCATCATTTACCAACCCGAGATCAAACGAATATTGCTGAGAATGCGTTCGCAACTGGAAGGCGGCAGGGCAATGGCCGTATTCGCCTGTCACCACGTGGATGTAATGGAGACATCTCCCAGCCAAGAGGCAAGAGCTGATGCTGCGGACCTTGTTGCGCTGTTCACTCCGATCATAAAATCCTATTTGACCGATCTTGCCGTCACGAGCACGTTGAGTGCCCAACAGGTTTTTGGCGGGCATGGTTATGTTCGCGAACACGGGATGGAGCAAAATGTCAGAGACAGCCGAATAACTCAAATATACGAAGGAACCAATGAGGTACACGCCGTTGACCTTGTCACAAGGAAGTTGAGCGGCCGAATCGGCCAGAGCGCAGACCGCTTGTTTGACTCGTGGCGGGAATTGTTCGCTGACAATCGTGCCAATAGTGATCTGAGCGTCATCGTCGAACCGGCCGAAGACGCGCTGGCACGACTGCAGGAAGCGACCCGGTGGGTCAGGGCGGCAATCGAATCGAACGATGCGGCTGCTCGCGGGGCGGCAACTAACTATCTGCGGCTATTCGCGCTGACTGCAATCGCCTGCTTTTGGGCGGATATCGTGATTTCGATTCGCGACAAGGATGGCCGATTTTACGAGACGAAACGCAAGACGGCTCGCTTCTACATGCAGCATGTGTTGCCTGAAACCGAGTCGCTGTACCAAGTGATTATGGCGGGCGCCGAATCACTGGCCGACTTTACAATCGACGATTTTTCCAGTTAGGCCGTCTCTGCATTCCAAAACTCCTTACGCATTTTTTTCTGCGCGGGAAACCAGGGTGCTTCGCATACGGTAGCCACCCTGTCTCCGAACGGAGTAGTGACAATCAACTCAGTGCCGTATGCGGCGTGCTCAACAGGGACATTCGCGAATCCGATATTCTTTTTGAGCCGCGGCGAAAAGACGCAGCGGGTTATGTGGCCGACGGCCTTCCCACCGACGCTGACCGGCCAAAATTCCGAATTTGGCGTAGGAAGCAGATTCCCTTTCACTTCCACACCCGCCAATAGCCGCTTCGGCCCGTCCGCTTTGATCTTTTCCAGAGCCTTTCTGCCCACAAAGTCGTCAGGTTGTTCCAGATTGACCAACCGGTCGACGCCGAGTATGAACGGGTTATCGGCCAGCGAAATATCGGAAATATAGGAGGGCAAGCCGCCTTCGACACTTCGAATCGTTGAGGGTGGCGTCGGCGCAATATCGTAGGCTTTGCCCGCTTCCATGACACATTCCCATAAGGCGTCACCAAATTTGCTGTCGCGGAGGTAGAGTTCGTAACCGAGTTCGCCGCTCCATCCTGTTCGAGAGACGACCAAAGGCATTCCGTCGAGCTCAGTTTCAATCAGCCAGTAGTACTTGAGATCAAGAATCGAGTCGCCGAACAAATGCCGCATGACGTGTGGCGACTTGGGACCTTGAAGCTGCAATGGCGACACGTCAGGTTCACAGACCCTAACGTCCATTCCGCTATTGACCGCAACGCCCATCGCCCAAAGAAGGACGTCACCATCACCCGGCGATAGCCAAAATCGATTTTCCTCTATCCGAAGTAGCACCGCGTCGTTGATGATCCCGCCTGCTGCATCTGTGAGGAGCAAATACTGGCACTGCCCGACCTGGCATTTCGACATGTCACGTGGCGTGAGGAACTGCACGAATCGAAATGCGTCCGGCCCACTGATTTCTACCTGGCGCTGACACGCCACGTCCCAGAGCGTGACATCGTTAACCAGGCTCCAGTACTCCGTCACTGGATCGGTGTACGACGTCGGCATAAACATATGGTTATAAACCGTGTACGCCTTGGCACCGTGTCGACGCGTCGCATCGAAATAGGGAGACTTGCGCACGCGCGGCCCTATCGCAATCAACGGTTGATCCATGTCTGTACTCATCGCGCAAGGCCTTCAGAATTAACCACGCGGCGCGTTACGCGCCAGCTACCGGATTAAATACTATGCGACCCCGTTTCGGCGAGCAAACTAAAAAGGCCTCGAAACGGCGACGCTTAGGTGAGAAAAAACTCACCTAAGCATGAGAAAATTTTTCGCTCTTCTAATCTGCTTCGGGCAGATTCTCGCAAGCAACGTTAAAGTTATAGCCCGTTAGGAACACCACTTCTTCGTCCGGCGGATTAGTCGCAATAAAGAAGCCGATTCCGGGAGCGTAGTACTTCAGCTCGAAGACATCCGGCTCGATGGGCGTGCCCTCGGCGGCGACGATGCAGTTGTTGCAAAGCCTCTCCGCCAATGCCTGCGGAACCAGCACATCGAGTCGAGGCTCGTTTTAAATTCCTCGGGTTCGACGTTTGGTTGGTAAATCGTAACTAATTGTTATCAAAGAAAAGTTGCCGGGACATCCGTTGCACGATTTGCACGACAATGCACAACGATATTCAACTCAATCACGCAAAACTCCCGCAAGTCTCCGTGAACATCACCGTAATAAACTGACTTGTCTAATTAAGCACCTGCCTGAGTACAACAGAGCTCGACGATCTCCCAAGTAGTTGTGGATCTGCCTATATGAGCGAATTCCGTCGTATTGTGCCCACGCCCTCTCACGGCGGTAACACCGGTTCGAATCCGGTAGGGAGTACCAAATAAAGCAAAGGGTTAACGGTCTTTTCGCTGGCAAAACATCATGAAACACTATTCGGCCACGACGTAGTGTTCATTAAGGAACTCGATCAGCTGATCGGCCCAGACCCGGAACTCACGGCGTGCATCGGCGCGATTGGTCACCCGATTGCTAGCGGTGGCAAAACCACCGGCTCTGCGAGACCCTCTCCGATCGGCTGCGCGGCCGATGATGGCACCACTGACGGAGTCGAACAGCTCCAGATATAGAGTGGCCGCGCCACCACTGGCCGTGTAGGTCCGCGACCTGCCAGCGCTCCGCACATCCGGGGCGGTTACATCCAGATCCACGATTGCGGGCCTCAATACGAGCACGTCTTCGTCCGCGTAATTTACCACATCGAAGCCCGCAGCTTCCAACTGCTCAGCAAACACATCCTTGAAGAGGTAGGCCACATCTTCCTTTATCCGTTCGACGTCGCTTGCGCGCACGTTACGGGATCGAGACCGATTTTGATCACGTTGCCAGTTGCTTCGAAAGGCAACGTGCGGGTCGAGAATCGCGACTCTCCGGAACACACTAAAGTCGGCGTTTGGATCAACATACGCCATATGGACACGGCTTCCCTCGATGGCGACGAGACCGTCGAAACTTACGTTGTCCTCTTCGCCGTCATCGGCACTTGCAGGGATCGGCACCAACAGGAAAACCGACAAACCAAATACTTTCCAGACATCAGTCAATTGAAGACCATGCGTACTCTTTTCGCAGTTCATAGTTTTCTCTAATGTTCTGACTTCGCAATCCGCTGGTTATGGTGTGTACCAGATCGGTGATGTATAGGCTCGATCCTGGATTGTCGCCGGCACTATGGACGGACGCTCGATGTCGTAGAACGCTGCGTCGTAGGTCGTCCAGCGTGGTGTCGGTATCTCAAGGACGCGCACGTAGTAGAAGGCATGCTGGTCGGGATCGAAATTTGGATCCTGCCAATACGCCCCCATCACTGCATCGCCGATTGTGTTCGTGAAGGTCGCGTTTTCGATATCTACGGTGCTGCCCACTGGATCCCTAGCCCGGCCGTCCGAGCCTATCTGGCGCCCATCGGAGACGGCCACGTCGTAGATGCGCTCGTGCGTATCACCTTTGTCATCCAGCCAGCCCTTGATGATCTGCACGCGATCCAGATTGGCGCCGTCCGGATCGCGCAATGCGCGAATAATAAAGGTGGGTGCGACGCCCTCAGGAGCGTTTGTCAGATCTCCGCCCATCGGTACGCCCTGTCCGTACCCTTTCGCCGCAAAATCGTTCGTCGACACATCGTCAGGAGCGAAGTCCCAGCCTGCAAAGACGCGTACCCGGATGCGGGTGCCAGTTGTTCCATAGACTTCCTTGCGGCGCATCGAATCGAAAATATCGCCGCGGGTATTTTCTCGGGCCCAAACGGCTGTCAGTCCGGCAGCTGACTCCTGCGACGTAAAAATGCGCAATGCCGGGTCGTCGGCCGGAATAACCTCATCATTGTGCCGGTCAGCCGAAGGCTCGGTATGCATGTATTTGCCGAAGTAATTATCTTCCCGAGTTGTCGAAAGTCCCGTATGCGTATCGGAAGCCGCGCTCAGACCAAATTTGTATGGATTGGCGCCTAGCTTGTCACCGAGTTCCAGCCCAAGCTTGAGTGCCGAGCGAGCGTATTCGAAGGGCAACATATTTTGTGTCTTGGCTGCTGAGCCATCAATGTTGCCAGCGTCCCAGGTCTCGAAGTCGGCAAATTCGTCCTCTGTCGACAACAGCGGGTGAGTTTCACCGTCGCCTTTCATTTGCGCGATCTCGATGAGTGGTTCCCATCGCGCGCGTCTCTCAGCATAGTCTCGGTCGAGCCGCGTGCCGCTCAACGTCTTGTCATTGAACATCAAACCATTACTGAGATTTCCATTGTGAGGAATCGCAAAGACCTGGCCACCAACCTTTTCCTCGTAGCCGGCCATGTATTGCCACAGATCTTCCGGGTCAGCACTGTCAAACATGTCAAAAGGCACGGTTCGACTGGTATTTTCGGCGCCGCCGCGAAAAATGACGACGCGGTGAAGATTGTTACCGTTCGGGGACGAAGACCACTCAAATCCCGTCATGGCTGTGAAACGACCAGGTTCATTGTAGGTATCCGCTTTTTCGACAAAATCGATCCAGATGCTACGCGCCGCTTTATTCGAGCTCATCGGGTTAATGCCGCTCGTACCAGCCTCGAGGATACTTCCAAAGGCTTCCATGCGGCCCTCCTGGCCCGCGTTGAAACGCTCATGGACCCATTTACCCCACGGATCGGCCAGCAGCTCCGGGGCCGATGATTGGATCTGCGGCGCCAGGCCGATCAGCTCGGCATGATCGGTGATCACGAGGAAATCCAGCGGCCGGATCAGCTGCACGGGTTGGCCGCTGTTGGATCTTACCTTCTCGCCACGTGCAAATCGGTAGCCTGCATCGACATCGAGCGTCGTTCCGACCAGACCGGCATCAAAAGAAAGATTGGTGTGGAAGTGTGTATCACCGAACAAGACCTGGTCCGGATAATCGCGATTGACGAAAGGTGAGTAGATTTTCGCCGGCTCCAACTTTTCCGGAGTCACGACCTGCTCCTGAGCGGCAGAAAACTGAATGCCCGGAATAAATAATACAAACATCCAGATAAGCGTAACGAACCAGCTACTATTCGCGCGCGAACAAACCTTCGCCTCGAAATCCCAATACATGGCAGCCCCCCTTTTTATTGATTATGCAATATAGGCTATACTCAGTCTCAATAACAAGCAACTGCTCAAAATAAAAATTACGGCTTATAAAAAAAACATTGTTGCCAGTGGCAAAAAAACGATTGGGAAAAAATATGATTGACTATCTAAAACATAAGGTTATCCATAGCCTCGCCTTGCTGGCAACCGCCTTTATTTTGACGGGATGTGCAAGTGGTCCGTCAATCCACACCAACGCTGACCCTACTGCCGATTTTATGAGCATCAACACGTTCGGCTTCATGCGGCCATTGTCGACCGATAGTGGAAATGTGCAATCGCTGCTCAGTACGCAATTGATTGCCGCGACGACGGATGAACTCAGTAAACGCGGCTGGCGAGTCGACCAAAACAACCCTGACGTACTCATCAATTTCCTGTTCGAAACTCAGGAGCAGATTAGCTCACGCAACTCCAGCGTCACCGCCAGCAGCATGCACAGGAGTGGCCGCTACGGCGGCTGGGGTGTCCACATGTCGACACCCACTATTGAGCAAACCACCCAGGGCGCGCTGTCCATCGACGTGATTGATCCCTCGCAAAATCGGATGATCTGGGAGGGCACCGCGACCAATCGTGTCACTGACAGACTTCGAGAAAACCAGGCAGAAACAATACGTACGTTTGTCGCCGCGATCCTCGAGGACTTCCCATAAGACCTGCTTCCATACGTTAAATTTCCACAAATCGAATTCATAAAAGTGAGAATGATAATGAAGAAATTATTCGTATTAATTGTCGCGGCCATTTCCGCTTTGACTGCGAACGCGTTGCTCGCAGATACACTGGAACTGGCCAATGGCGAGTTGCATGAGGGAAGCTTCATTGGCAGCAGCAACGGTATCATCATGTTCGATACGGGCGCTGGCATTGAGGCATTTCCGCAGGACCAGGTTGTCGGTCTTTATTTCAGCGATGGCGTCGCGACCGCAGAAGCTGCCGTCGAAGCAGACGTTGGTGGCCAAATTATTGTGCCGGCCGGCACCCGCCTTGTGATTCGTACCACGGACACCATCGATTCCCGGCAGCACAGCGCAGGCCATAGATTTCGCGGGCAGCTGGAAGGTGCGCTGGTCGTGGACGGCGTAACCGTAGTTCCCCGTGGATCATTCGTACACGGCCGAATTGCGCAATCCAACCAGGCGGGTCGAGTCGCCGGGTCTTCATCGCTTGCCGCCGAATTCACCGATATCATGATTAACGATCAATTATTGCCGATATCGACCGGCACATTGGCCGCGCAGACCGGCGGCGAAGCAGGCAGGACCGTTGGCCGCACCGCACGCGCGGCCGCAGTTGGCGGCCTGATCGGTGGAAGTTCCGGCGCCAGAACCGGTGCGCGCGTCGGTGCCGGTGCTTCATTACTGACCAGCGGCGCCAGTATTAACATTCCGCGCGGCACCATTCTAGAGACGACACTCTCCGCGCCGCTCACCGTAATGCTGTAAACGCGGTGAAATAATTTGACACGATTCATCGTGTCTTGCGGATAGAAGTAGCGCGTTCTTGGACCCAATGATAAGAAGCTACCATCGCTGAGAGGGCTTCGTCTGAGATGAGAGTCGGATTGCTGGTCGCGTGCGTTGTGTCCATTTGGATACTGGGATTCGCATCGCAGTCCGCTGTGGCTGAAGAAACTCCAGTATTCACCCCTCCTGACGATGGCTACGATTGGCTTCGCCTGGTCTCCGGCGAATGGCTTCGCGGCGAGCTTATTGGCGTATTCAACGACGAGGTTGAATTTGACAGCGATGTTCTGGACGAGCTCACGATTGACGGCGAAGATGTCGATCGGTTCTACAGCCCTCGAACATTCGGACTGAGTATCCGCGGGCGTGAACTCGTTGTTGGCCGCGTTTGGCTCGACGGCGATCGCGTCACCGTCCTGGTTAGCGGGGTCGAGCAGGAGTTTACCCGTAGTGAGCTTATAGCGATAACGGTGTCGGCCGAACGCGAACGAGATCGTTGGTCGGGCGACATAAGCCTTGGCATTAACGTGCGCGAGGGAAACTCTGATTTCATCGAATACAATATGCTCGCCGGAATCGAACGCCGAACGCCGCAGTCGCGCATATTCGTCGACTACCTCGGCACGTTCAACGAAACGGAAGGCGTACAGGTTGCCAACAATCATCGCGTGAACCTCGTACTTGATCGCTTCAGCGGATCGCAACTGTTCTGGCGACCGTTTATCGGGCAATATTTTCGCGACCCGTTTCAGAATATTGAACATCAGGGAACGCTTGAAACCGGGCTGGGATACGAATTAACCGATACGGCAAGGACCGAGTGGGAAATTTTCGCTGGCGCAGGATTTAACTATGTCGAGCGAGTATCCGTTGAGCCTGGGAAGCCTTCAAACAGCACCTCGCCCGCATTGTCGTTAGGCACGAACTTTGACACTGAATTAACACAGTGGATGGACTACCTGTTTGTATTTACTGCGACATTTCTCGACGAAGAGTCCGGCACGTACCAGCACCATTTGCTAACCACTCTCTCCAGCGACCTTGTCGGTAATTTCGACATTGACTTTTCCTTCGTATGGGACCGGACGGAAAATCCGCCACCGCTCGCTGATGGGCAAATTCCCGAACAGGATGACTTTAGACTATTGGTGGGGCTCAGCTACGAATTCTAGTTGTCCGGAATCGCTGCATTTTAGTTATTGCGCAGTCGATCCGGCGTTGTTCAACCATTCGAGTACATGAGATTCCAGCACGTCGTAGAACGGGTTGTAGCGCATGCGCAGCAGCCATTCTCCGGGAATCTTGTTCAGATCTCGTTCTCCGCGCATCGGTATGTCGCCGAGATGCAGTGATTCATCTCCAACAGGCGGGTTGCTGCCATAAAGTGGGTCGTCGGGCGGAAAAGGTAGCGCAATGTGTGACAGTGAGAATACGTCGGATGGCCATGCGAGACCGTGCAACTCATGCTCAGTTACATTTTCGGACAGCGGCGCTTTGTAACGCGCGACGACTTCCCGCGTATTCGTGTCACGATTTGAGATTAAGGTAACGCCGAAAGGCAGCGAATCATCTGCCATCAGGCGGTTTGTTAGTGGCCCCGGGTCATCGACGAGTAAAGACGACTTGGCCGCGAAGCGGTTTACGTCAAACAACACCAATTCGTTGCGGTTCGGCTCAAGCAACGTCAATAAATTATCGACAATAGCCTCCATCGTCACCGTGGCGTCGACAGTGGATTTAAGCGCGAGAATCGGTGGCAGAGGTGGATCGGTGTCAGCACGCGCCGCGATGCGATCGTCGACTGAGCGAGTCATTTGGTGCACCACATCGGCAGCGTTGGTCGCGAATGAGTTGTATTTATACGGGTCGAACTCCGGCATCACGGAAAGCCAGGCGAGCCCGCCCAGTCCGGGCACCGAAGACGCGCCTCTCTTGAAGCTGGCCAGTGCCGCGGCCGAGTGTATGCGAATTGCGGGAGAAATCAGCACAAGGCTGGACGCTTGTGGAGAAACCAAACCCTCAGCGGCATCGAGCGTATAGCCCAAGGCCAATGAGGCTCCGGTGGAATAACCAACGACGTGTATCGGTTTGTCACCGACCGACGAGGACAAGCGCGCCATGCCAATGCGGGTCGCCGCAATCATGTCCTCCGGCTTGACGTACTTTAGGCCGGACGGCGCTGTACCATGTCCGGGCATGCGCATACCGACCACCCAGTAACCGTGGTCGTGAAGCACTTCCGCCAGTGCGCGCAGGCTGTACGGTGAGTCCGACATGCCGTGCAACAGCAGCACACCACCGACGGGCGCATTAGCCTTAAGCTCAAAGGTACGATTCCAGTTGGTCGGATAACCCAGAGGATCGGCCGAGCTGCCGTTACTGTAACGCACAAGGTCGTAAGCGGAGCCAGTTTCCACCTGCGAATTAACACTCAACTTAAGCTCCAGAAACAGGCGGTCTTCCAGGCGCAGATAGTCTTCAAAGGCGAGCAATTGATCGGACGTCGACGCGACGAATTCTTCCTGGAGCCTCTCCGTATGCCACGGACTCAACGGCGTGCCACCGCAACCCTGCAAGACAAGCGCAGAAGCTGCCCACAGTATCCATTGACTTAACCGAGCCACGAAGATTCCTAGCGACCGCGGGTCAGGACCCAGTACTCTTTGCCACTCGCCGTTACCACGCGATACTGCAATCGGCTTCTTGGTGTATTGGCATTACTAAGTCGCAAATAAAGATCATCGAAAAACTCGGGCGTTTCCAAACTGAAATTATGAAAATTGCGAGTCCGGTTCACCGGCGTAATGTCTATCAACGATACGCGGTCATTGTCAGTATCGACTAACTCAAATGCCGCCGCAGCTTCCTCAAACTGATCAGGATTCGACGTATCGACGGTGCTCTCTCCGAGGCGTCGCCCACGATTTAACACGCGGCTCATCAGCAACGCTCGGTCATTCGACGATACGTATACTGTCAGGTTCTCCGCTAGCGCCATTATCTTGGGTTTGAATGTATTGCCGAATTCCGCGTGACTAACATCCGGCGCGGTGAGTACGACGTGTTCAATCTCTGTTTGCGGGTCGGCCATCTCCGCATTCTGATAAAGCTCGGAAAGAGCCGAGACGACAACTTCGCCACCCATGCTGTTCGCCAATATCCACAGGCGTTCGGGTTGCACTTCCCTAATGATGGCGTCAATAGTACGCGCGAGGTCTTGGCCTGATTCGCGTGCAATGCTCTGTGCGCGGAGATAACCACGTGGTGATGAACCCTGATCTCCTGGCCAATCGAATACCAGCATCGGCGAATCGATGTCCAGAACATGAGCCAGGAATGCCGTCTTTCGCAGGGCAGACGGAAAACGCTCGCGGAAGCCATTGATGTTAATTAGCAGCGACCGGTATGGCGATGCTTCTACCTGTAGTCGCAACTCCTCGACAGCCGTGGGCGTATCCAACGACAAAATCTGGCGGACCTGAATCTCTTCGTTTTGAAACCAGTCCGTAGGATTAACAAGCATTCCAATACCGAGCGATGGCTCGATACTCGTGTCGAATAATCCAAAATTGAGATCGCCACCACGTTCGTTAGTGAAGCGCTCCTCGAGTGGGCCATCTCCTTTGTCAAGGTGCCGGTTGGTGACGAAGAAGAACCGGAAATCGCCATCCTCGCCCTGCCGTGTAACCAGCATGCGTCGAAACTGCAATGCTTCGGCCCGCTCAAGTGCGGCTCGCGTGGGTCCCTGAAAAAGCGCGACAAACAACGCTGCGACAATCGCAACGACGGCTAACGCTATGAGTAATCGACGTTTCCACCGGGTCATTACGTGATCGTATCGCAATTACTTTGCTGAGGCATGGGAATATCAATAGCGTCGGCGTGGCAAGCTGCCAGTTGAGTCCTATGGCTACTAACCAAATATTTGAACCATGATCTGCGGCCTGCTCTCTTTGTGCTTTTCCAACCCCAATCACCGGGAACTGCAACAGCGGGTACACCTTCGCGGCAAAGTTTAGCGGCTTTCTTTGCACGCAGTTGCGCTTGCCGGTCAATTTCACGTTTTCTTTCGGCGTTAAGGGTTTGAAGCCAAGCTTTTTGCAGTCGCCCGGGGTCAGTTATCCAACTAGCCTCCTGGCGCGAGTCGGCGAGATGCCTGCTCGAAATTCAGATCGATGAAAAGCGGATTTGGCTTTCCGCCGAGTGTGGGACTTTTGCGGGCTGAGATATTCCGGCAGCGGGGTTACTAACTATGCGTGCCATCGCATTCCGAGAGGCGTTCGATTGACAATTGCGCGACATACGCGAGAGGTTTCGCGCATCCTCCCCCTTACGAATGCCGATCGTCCACCTAGCTCTTTTTGAACGACTCTATCACGGTATGTAACGCTGGCAGCCAGCACCGAATATCGACGAACAACATTCTGACGATCATGTAAAGTAATCCCGCCCCCAGGACAATATTGGCCAGCGTGTTTAGGCTCATTTGCCAGATAGTCGAATGTAAACAACGCACTCGCCAGGATCAATGACAAAAGAAAATCCCAAGGCAGCATGGACCGGCCGGAGTAAAGTTCGGATCGTAAGGAGCCTGTCCCAACGCCTCACAAACGTCCTCACGTGCCTCGTATTGGTCATGGCAAGAGAAAGTCGTCGCGCGACTCGGCGGCACAGGCCGAGCGCATCAGCTGGCTCGTTTTGGAACACGCGCCGCCGCCGCCGGCCTGTACGTCAACGGAATAGTTCAGCGCGAAGGCCAGCAGCGCACCCAACAACATGATCTTTGGCATGTTCATTGTTCTTTTCTCCAAAATCGATCGAATTAGTAACTGGTAGGACTGCCGTTCTCACTAAAATCGGCCTACGCCTGTTTTGCCATACGGATGACATTGCCCGGACGGCCCATTCTTATTAAGGTGTTGTCATTGCTCAGACACGAGAAGGACCGACGTGAAGATTTCCGCTATCCGGGTTTACCAGGTGGATTTGCCGCTGGTTGAAGGCCGTTATTCGTGGTCCGAGGGCAAGTATGTTGAGGTGTTCGACAGCACCATTGTTGAGCTACTAAGCAACGAAGGCCACGTCGGCTATGGCGAGGTCTGTCCTTTGGGCCCCTTTTACCTGCCCGCCTTCGGGGCCGGCGCTCGCGCCGGCATTGGCGAGCTGGCACCGACACTTCTCGGCGAAGACCCGACGGCACTCGGGCCGATAAACCGCCTGATGGACAAGGCCTTGTTGGGCCACCCGTACGTCAAATCGGCGATCGACATGGCGTGCTGGGACCTTCACGGCAAAGTGACGGCTAAGTCGGTTTGCGACCTTATGGGCGGCAAGTTTGGTGACAGCGTTGCGCTGTACCGGGCAATCAGCCAACGGCCTGCCGACGAAATGGCCGAAAATGTCGCGGGCCATCGCGCGGACGGTTACACCAAGTTTCAGCTCAAGGTGGGTGGCGATCCGCAGGATGATATCAACCGGATTCATGCGGCCGCCGACATCCTGAGCAGCGGTGAGGTACTCGTTGCCGACGCGAATACGGGCTGGCGTGTTGATGATGCGGCCAGGGTCGTCAACGCGGTCCGTGAACGTGATGTGTACATCGAGCAACCTTGCAAATCCTACGAACACTGCCTCACGATACGGCAACGTACGTCCCTGCCATTCATCCTCGATGAAAACATCACTGGAATCGATGCGTTGCTTCGCGGCCACCACGATGGTGCGATGGACGTTATCAATCTGAAAATTTCAAAGGTCGGAGGACTGACGAAGGCACGTCAGATTCGCGATCTTTGCGTGTCGCTCAACATACCGATGACGATCGAAGACAGCTGGGGTGGCGACATCATTACTGCGGCAATCGCACATCTGGCTCACTCGACGCCGGAGTCATTACGGTTTTCGGCCACCGACTTCAACAGCTATGTCACGGTACGGAATGCGACCGGAGCGCCGCAGCGTGTAGACGGCAACATGAGCGCGTCGGACGAGGCCGGACTCGGCATCACTCCGGACATGGCTGTACTTGGCAAGGCGGTTGCCGAGTATTACGGTTGACGAACGCGTGACACACGTGTGACTAACCGCGGATCCGTGTTTTCCGGTTGCATGCCGGCGTTGATGACGCCCTGCTCCGCGGCGGGCGAACCCGATTTCGATGCGCTGGCCGCCAAAGGCAAAGAACTTGTCGACCTGGGCATGAGCGCCGTCGTCTATTGCGGCTCGATGGGTGACTGGCCGCTGCTCACTGATGAACAACGCATGGCGGGCGTCGAAGCGCTGGTCGATGTTGGCGTGCCCGTCGTCGTCGGAACCGGCGCACAAAACACGTCTCGCGCCGTCACGTTAAGCCGTCATGCCAGGGATATGGGCGCTTCCGGTTTGATGCTTATCCCGCGAGTGTTATCGCGCGGTTCATCCGAAGCGGCACAGCGGTCACATTTCATTTCCGTTCTCGAAGCGGCGGGTGACCTGCCGGCGGTCATTTACAACAGTCCTTATTATGGTTTCGAAACCAAAGCGGATTTGTTTTTCGTGCTAAGGGACGCGCACAAGAATCTCGTAGGCTTCAAGGAGTTCGGCGGTGCCGAGTCACTCACCTACGCGGCGGAAAACATAACAAAGGATGATCCCGACCTGATACTAATGGTTGGCGTCGACAGTCAAGTCGTTCACGGCTATGTTCGTTGCGGCGCCACAGGTGCGATTACGGGAGTGGGCAATGCGCTGCCGAAAGAAGTGCTGCGTCTGGTGGACCTGAGTGTTCGTGCGGCGGATGGCGATGACGAGGCATTCGGTCTTGCCAATGAACTTGATGGGGCGCTCGCCACGCTGTCCGAATTCGATGAAGGGCCGGACCTAGTCCTGTTCTACAAACACCTGATGGTGCTTGAGGGAAATACGGAATACGAACACCACATTAATGAAACTGACTCGCTCATGGATTCGCAACGCGACTATATCGATGCAGAATGGCGAAAATTTCGGCAATGGTGGGACAGCTGGCCAGGAGCCGCGAAGGAACGCTTATGAAATATCGTCATCTGGGCAAGGCGGGTATCCAGGTCAGCGAATTGTCATTTGGGTCATGGGTCACGTTTCATAACCAGTCTGGCGTCGAATCTGCGACCGCGATGATGGCGGCAGCCTACGATGCAGGCGTCAACTTTTTCGACAACGCGGAAACCTACGCAGCAGGAAAATCCGAGGAGATAATGGGATCGGCGCTCAAAAAGCTGGGATGGCGGCGCGGCAGCTATCTTGTATCGACGAAACTGTTTTGGGGGCTGCATGACGGTCCCAATGAACGCAACACACTAAACCGTAAATACCTCATTGAGGCCATTGACGGTTCGCTGAGGCGCCTGAATCTCGATTACGTGGATTTGCTCTTTTGTCACAGAGCAGATCCGTCGACGCCCATCGAAGAGACCGTTTGGGCCATGCACAATATTATTGAAAGGGGCAAAGCGCTTTACTGGGGCACATCCGAATGGGAGGCAGCGGACATTCTAAGCGCAATCGACATTGCCGAACGCCATCACTTGCACAAGCCCGTCGTTGAGCAGCCGGTCTATAACCTGTTTGAGCGGCATCGATTCGGCCCGGA
>Ga0255056_10000008_pt1 | contig 44040 bp, 42 predicted proteins | sample Cases_109_1_MG_FD_183639 | JGI IMG/M metagenome (GOLD analysis project Ga0255056, IMG submission 183639) | Seawater microbial communities from Amundsen Gulf, Northwest Territories, Canada - Cases_109_1 | ecosystem: Environmental > Aquatic > Marine > Gulf | place: Canada: Northwest Territories... | reverse complement strand
AGCCTTTGGACGGCACCGGCTCTGGCTGAACGAACGCCAACCCCGCCAGGACCATGAGTACGACGACGACGGCGATCCTCCTCATCCGAATCTCCGCCCCGCCCACGCAGAGACAACCAGCACAGACAGCCAAACGGCGGCGAGGATCGCCTGGGTGCGGCGCTCACCGATCGGAGCGAAGGCGGCCGTCCCGCTGTCCGCCGAAACCTCGTTCCACACGCCCGATTGAGCCCAAGGCGCAGGTCCCCATCGGCCGTGTGCGTTGTCGCGAACGGTGAGTCGGCTCCCCGTCTCCGCGGTCCCCTCGTAGTCGGCGCCGACACTCGGCCATGCGATTCCGGCCGACGTCATGGAACGGAAGGCTCCCGCTGCCTCAATTTCATACGTCTCGTTCTCCAACCCTGCGCTGAGCGAGACGATGTCGAGTTGGCCGGTCAGCCGCTCGGACCAGGCCGCGGCGTAGGGCTGGTCCTGCATGATCACGATCCATCGGATGCCGAAGGAGGCAAGCGCCTCGCCCGCCCGGGAGGTCTCCCCAGCGATGACCGACAACAGCTCGGCGTGCAGCGCGTCGTCTGCGGGCCGCGGTGCGGCGAGATCGGCCTCCCACAACTCGACCGTGGGCGCCGAGACGACCCGGTAGGCCGCGCCCTCGATGATGCGCTCGTCGCCCGGCAGCTCCCCGGGTGCACCGAGAAGCAACACGCGAGACTCGGCGGCGTCGCCGGGTCGAGCCTCGGTGAAGGCAAGCGCCTCGCGATACCGGTCTGGAGGGAGCCCCGCCCTCCCTCCCAGCAATACGGTGGACGAGGCCGCCAGCAGCACCAGGGCGCCGGCAACGGCGACGCCGCCGACGATCCGCCGCCAGCCGCTGGTCTCGGAGCGCGTGATGGCCTCGAGCGCCGCACCGGTGATCGCCGCCAGACCGAGCGTGACGAGGGTCAATCCGGCGTATCCGATCTCGCTGCCACCGCCGAGACCGGCACTCCTCGCCAGGAGGGCTCCGCCGGCAGCGAGCACGCCGCCCCAACCGGCAACCAGGGCAAGGCGCCGCGGCGCCGAGACGACGACGGCCACGGCTGCGATCATCGTCGCCGCGACCACCACGATCGAGGTCGACCAGAATGCGGCACCCTGGGTGAGGAATACGTTCAGATCGACGGCGCCGGCCCACGGAAACAGCATCGGAATCGCCAGGACGACTCCCGCGCCGCTGATCGCCACGGCCCGCCACGCCCCGCCGTCGTTCACGTTGATCAAAGCCCATACCAGCAATGCCACAACCGGCACGAGTAGCAGCGTCGGAGAAGCCAGGGCGACGATGCCGGTGCTGGCGCCGATGGCGGCGACCCGACCTGCCCGGCCAAGGGCGGTCTTCGGCCACCGGGCCAGCGCCAGTCGCAGCACCAACGGAACCACACCAAGCCCGATCATCGTCCCGATGGCGGTCTGCGAGGCCAGACCCTGGTACGCCGACCCGGTCACGTACACCAGACCGGCAAGGGTGCCGGGCACCGCCTTGATCCCCCATCCACGCAGCAATCGAACGGTCCCCCATACCCCGAGGAGGGCCGATCCGGCGATGGCTACATACTCGGCGAGCCGGCCGGAGTCGAGGGTCAGCCCGCGTAGAACGCTGACGACGGCAACCAGTGGCGGAAGCACCTCTTCGCTGCCGAATCCGGCGGGGTTCCATCCACCGGCATACGCGCCGAGGCCCGCCAGCCAGGAGCCCGGAAACGCCAGACTCTCGCCAACGGCCGGAAGCCCGAACGACCAGAGCGAGCGGACGGCGATCAGGACCAGGAACACCGCGGCGACACCCACGATCAACGACGGTCGCCGCAACTCCTGGCCGATCGCCTCAACCCCGATCGCGTCTTCACCGGGAAGCCTGGCCCTGATCCGGTCCGACAGTTGAGACGAGGTGCGTTTGAGTGATACCGACCCGCTGACTTGATAGCGGAAGAGCTCTTCATCGCCGACGGCACGCGCATGTCTGGCGCGTCGGCGCTCCCCGAGCGTGTTCGGCAGACGCACCAGATTCCAGGCCCAGGCGCGAAGCCAGTCGAAGAACGTCCATCGGCCCAGGAACAGGGAAAGCGTCGAATCGGCAAAGCCGGAAAGGAAGGCAACCGGCACCGTCCACAGCAGGGTCAACGGCCCGTAGACCTTGCCCATCGCCCGGAGCCTGCCGGCGCGCTCGCGCCACGGCTCCCGCTCGGTTCCCCCGTCCACAACGAGAACCTCAGACGACGGGACCACGATGACCCTTGCGCCGCGGAGCCGTGCCCGCTGGCAGAAGTCCGTCGCCGCGGCGAGGGACGGCAGGAGTCGGTCCGGCCCTCCGAGGCCGCGAGCGAGGTCTCGTCGCACGAACAGCGACTCACCGCCGACGGCTGCGACATCGCGCACGACGTCGTACTGGCCCTGGTCGAGTTCGTCGTCGTCGAGCCCGGTGTACGGGGAATCAAAGACGTCGGTGGCGAAGCCGACCGACAGCAGGTGACCCGGATCGTCGAGGTCGAGGATCTTGGATCCGGCGACCGCAGCGTCAAGGGAGGTCGCGGTGTCGGCGAGGGCGGCAAGGGCATCGGTGCGGGGTCTGGCGCCGCTGCGCACAAACCAGAGGTGGCTCGCGGTGCTGCCATCGCGGGAAAACATGGCGGCGATGGCCGGAAACCATTCGACGTCCTCCGCACCGGCGAGACGACGCGCATCGGTGTCACCGCCGATAATGACGATCTCGTCCGACTCGTACACTTGGCCACGAACCGCATCGAGGGTTTCGGCAAGGCCGGGCGTGCTGCCAACGAGAATGGCGGTGACGACCGAGGCGGGGTTCGCTCCCGCGGAAGAGGCTGACATGAACGACGCTATTCAAGAGACGAAGCCGCGCTATTCCAATCATCCGCGCCTTGCCGTCCTATGCGGCGGCGTCGGCGGGGCACGGGCGGCCAGGGCTCTGGCGAGTGTCCTCCCCGCCCCGCATCTCACCGTAATCGGCAACGTCGGGGACGACGAAGTGCGCTACGGCGTCCACGTGTCGGCAGACATGGACACGATCGTGTACACCCTGGCCGGGCTTCAGGGCCCGCACGGGTGGGGCATCGCCGGGGACACGTTTGCCGTGATGGACCAATTGTCGGTGCTCGGTGAGGACACCACCTTCCGGCTCGGCGACCAGGATCTGGCCACCTGTCTGCATCGGACGGTTCGGCTGGGGGCCGGTGATTCCCTGTCGACGACGATCGCCGAGGGTGCTGCCGCGTTTGGCGTCACGGTGCTGGTCCTCCCGGCCACCGATGATCGGCTTCGCACCGAGATCATCACCAGCGACGGGGAGCGCCTGGCCTTCCAGGACTATTTCGTCATCCGTGGTCACCGCGATGAGGTCGCCGGGCTCGACTTCGTCGGCAGCGAGGCGGCAGTGCCTGCCCCGGGTGTGGTGGAGGCGATCGAGGAAGCCGATGTCGTCGTCATCGCACCGTCGAACCCGCCACTCTCGATCTGGCCGATTCTTGCGGTTGGCGACATCGCGGCGGCGGTGGATCGGCACGACCGGGTGGTGGCGATCAGCCCGCTGTTCGTGGGTGCGCCCATCAAGGGACCGGCCGATCGTGTCCTCGCCTCGCTTGGCTTTGCGCCGGGAAATGAGGGAGTTGCGGGTGCCTATGCCGGTCTGCTCAGCGATCTCGTCATCGACGTCGGTGACGCCGCCGACATCGAGCTGCTGGCGGCGCCCCAACTGGCCGTGCACGCACTTGACACGCGAATGGGTGGGCCCAATGCGGGTAAGCGCTTCGCCGCCTCCCTGCTGGAGACGCTCGGATGGTGAAGCGGATCGAGCTCATCCCCGTTGAGGGAGTTCCGGAGGTCCGGTCGGGCGACGAACTCGGCGGGATGATCGTCGCCGCCCTGGCGTCGTCGGGCGAGTCGCTCATCGACGGCGACGTGCTGGTCGTGACCCACAAGGTGATCTCGAAAGCCGAGGGACGGATCGCCGAGGTCGCTTCGGAGGAGGACTACCGAAAGCTGGTGGAGGACGAGGCCGAATCGATCATCCGCCGGCGGGGCGACCTCGTCATCACCAAGACGCGCCACGGCTTCATCTGCGCCAACGCCGGTGTCGATCGCTCGAATACCGCAGAGGGAACCGCGGTGCTGCTGCCGATCGAGCCGGATCGATCGGCCCATCGCCTTCGCGTCCAGATCCAGCACATGTTCGGGGTGTCGATTGCCGTCGTAGTCACCGACACCTTTGGCCGCGCCTGGCGCCGCGGCCTGGTCGACGTGGCCATCGGGGTGTCTGGCCTGCCGGCGATCGTCGACCTGCGCGGCACCACCGACGCCTTCGGCCGAGTCCTCGACGTCACCGAGATCGCCCTCGTCGACGAGATCGCCGCTGCCGCCGACCTGGTGATGGGCAAGGCCAGCCAGGTCCCGGCGGCAATCCTGCGCGGGCTCACCCTCACCGGCGACGGCCGGGCCACCGACCTGGTCCGCCCCCCCGATGAAGACCTGTTCCGATGAGTCGCGAGTCACGAGTCGCGAGTCGCGAGCCCGAATCTTCGGTCGTGGTTTTGCTCGCGACTCGCGACTCGCGTCTGGCGTCTTCTCATGCCTGAGCTGCCTGAGATCGAGGCGTACCTGTATGCGCTGCGACCGCGGATCGTTGGCCGCCAACTGAAGGAGCTCCGGGTGGCCAGCTTCTCGCTGCTCCGCACCTACGACCCACCGGTGTCGGCGGTGGAAGGCAAGGAGGTTGCCGGGGTGCACCGCATCGGGAAGCGCATCGCCATCGACCTCGAGGACGATCTCGCCATCGTGGTTCACCTGATGATCGCCGGACGGTTGAAGTGGGAGAAGGTGGGCAAGGCGATTCCAAAACGTTACGGGCTCGCCGCCCTCGACTTCGACGACGGAACGCTGCTGCTGACCGAGGCCGGCACAAAGCGACGGGCGACGATGCACATCGTGCGGGGAGACGAGTCGCTCGATGCGCTCGACCCCGGCGGCGCCGAGCTCGCCGACTTGGACGTGGCAGGTTTCAAGGAACGTCTACTCGTAGAGCGCCACACCCTCAAGCGAAGCCTCACCGATGCCCGATTCCTTTCTGGAATCGGTGGCGCGTTCGCCGATGAGATCCTGTGGCAGGCCAAGCTGTCGCCTACCCAGATCAACACCAACCTCGACGACGAGGAGGTCGAGCGTCTGTACCGCGCCAGCGTCGGCGTCATGGATCGGTGGACCGAGGTGCGCATCGACGAGACCGGCGACGGCTTCCCCGAGAAGGTCACCGCCTTTCATCCCGGCATGGGGGTGCACGGCAAGTTCGGCGAGGCTTGCCCGGAATGTGGCGCCCCGGTGCAGCGCATCGTGCATGGTCGCCGCGAGACCAACTACTGCCCGGGGTGTCAGACCGGAGGCAGGATCCTCGCCGACCGATCACTGTCGCGGCTCCTCAAGGACGACTGGCCGAAGACCCTGGACGAGCTAGAGGACTAGCTGCGACCGCGTCGGATCTCGACGTGTATGTTCGGGGGTTGTTTCCACGTTTGAGCAGGGTTTCCGCGGACCGTCGAGGGTACCCGCAGTGCAGATCTGGACCGCCGTTATTCCCTGACGTGACTCTTCCATGTTTCTTTTGTTTCTGTTGTTTCTGGCCGGTTTGTGTCATACCTGGTTGATAGGTTGTGGCCATGGAAGACATCATCTTCGAGGGCCGTTCGCTCGACGAGATAGAACAGATTCTTGCTCGTTGCGAGTCGGCGGTGGGGCGTCTGCGCTCGATACAGATGCGGGCACTGCGCCACGTCGACCGTGTCCAAGGCCCACTGGCCGATGGCTGCCGCTCCATGGGGAATGGGTGACGGGCCGCCTCGACGTTTCACCGGACACCGCCAAGAGTCTGGTCTCCACCGCCCAACGCCTCGGTGAGCTGCCGGCAGTCGAAGAAGGCGCCGCCGGCGGTGACCTGACCTACGACCGGGCCGTGGCGGTGGCGAGGCTCGCCGAAGGCGGAGACGGCACCACCGCGTTGGAAGAGTCCGCCGGCCTCGACGTAGCCGGCATCCACCGTCAAGTAGCGCAGCGGCGTCGTCTCAGCCGACACCAACAAGCATTCGACGACACGTACGCCTGGGTGCGACGGAATGGTGACGAGATCCTCCATCTTCGGCTCGTGCCGGAGCTGGACCCCGCAGCGAACGAGTCGGCCGGCTACTTCCACGTGGAGGATGCGGACTCCTGGCATGCTGCGTGGACGGGGGGCGATGTGCATCTCACCGCCATCGAAGACCATCCGTCGGGGATGCGCGAGTTCTCGTTCTCCGATCCAAACGGCAACCTGATCCGGGTCGGACACAACCTCTGAGCCGGGCTCGACGAGTGATTGCGCTACCGGCTGGCCAGGAACTCACGAACGTCGTCCGATAGCTGGCGACTCTGGGGCGAGTCGAAGGTATAGAAGCCGTGCCGCGCCCCCTCGTACACCTTGTACTCGACATCGAAGGCCCGTTGCCGGAATCGTTCGGCACAAATCCGAGACGATCGTGCCAATCGATCCTTGGATCCCGCGACGATGAAGGTAGATGGGAGCGAATCAAACGTCAGGTCCATCGGCGTCACGGAAAGATGCGGCGCTACTTCTGCTGCAAGAGCTGCCTGACCGGCGTAACTCCGGAGCATCAGAGACGCGGGGCCGAACCCGTCTTCGATCCAGGTGAGACGGTCAAGCACCCCCTGAATCGATACAACACTCTGAATCGCCGGCACCTCTCCCGTCATCTCAACCCCGAGGGGCTGCGCCAGGCCGGGATTGGAGATCATGATCGCCGCCATCATCGCCAGGTTGCCACCAGCCGAATCACCCATCAGATGCACTGACTCGTACTCGGGATGGTGACGACGTATCCACGCCAACGCGGCGAGGGTCGAACGCAGGATGTGCGGATGCGGATACTCCGGAGCCAACGGGTACTCGACATTGAAGACCGGATGTCCTGCCGCGGCGACATCGAGTAATCGATACGTGGAGATGTCAGAGCTGCCGCTGATCCAACCGCCGCCGTGAAAATAGACCACTGCGGTCATCGGCGACGACTTCGGCGCGGCGGGTATGAAATCGAGATACTCGGCCGCGTTGGGCCCATATTGGTGGCGACCGACCGTTTCCGGCGGCCTGCCCTTCCGAAAACGAAATGCCGCTGCCACCGATCGACTCATGAACCTTGACACGCCAACGGAGAGCCGGTCACGAAACGGAGCCCTCACGAGGGAGACCCCGTCGGTCGGCTCGCTCGGTTCCATCCGCGGCACACTCACTACTCACCCTCTGGGTGCGTTTTGCGACCCTGGATCTACCCGTCCGTCACAGGTTCTCCCGGAACCAGTCGATGGTCCGGACCAGGCCTTCGTCGATGGTCGTCCACGGCTCCCAGCCGAGATCGCGAGCTGCCCGGGACGGATCGAGGCAGGACCGTTGCTGCTCCCCCGCTCTCGCTGCGGCGTGACGTGGTTCGACATCCGATCCGACGATGGCCGCCATCTTGGTGTAGAGGTCGACCACATTCGTCTCAACGCCGGTGCCGATATTGATGTACGCACCGCCGCCTTGCAAAGCCGCCCGCCAGCAAGCGTCGGTGACGTCTTCCACATAGACGTAGTCCCGGGTCTGCTTGCCGTCGCCGTAGATCGTCGACACCCTGCCCCCGAGCAGGTCACCGGCGAAGATCGCCACCACCCCGGCCTCGCCGTGTGGGTCTTGGCCGGGCCCGTACACGTTGGAGAAGCCGAGCGAGACAAAATCGACTCCGTGGGCACGGCGGTAGTACGCGAGATAGTCGTCGGCGACTTTCTTGGACACGCCGTACGGGGAGGCGGGCAGTCGCGTTTCGGATTCCTTGGTCGGAATCTGATCGGTGTCTCCGAACGTCGCTCCGCCGGAGGAAGAAAACACCACCCGCTCGACCGCCGCCTCCCGCGCCGCCTGAAGCAGGTTGATGGTGCCGATCAGGTTGACGTCGGCATCGAAGGCCGGGTCGACGACCGAAGCCCGCACGTCGATCTGTGCCGCTAAATGAAAGATGACCTGCGGCGTGAACCCCACCACGACCTGGCGTAGCTCGGGGGCGCGGATGTCCATCTGATGGAAGTGGACCTGCCCGCGATCGCGTGCGGGCGCCAGTCGGGACAACATCCCCGATGATAGGTTGTCGATGACCAGCACCTCGGTGCCCTCGTCGACGAGCCGTTCGACCAGGTTCGATCCAATGAACCCTGCTCCACCGGTGACGACGGCTTTGGAGGTTGCCATCAGATCTTTGCCGGCAGCGTGTCGGGCAGGAATTCGAGGACGCGATCCGCGGCGTCGTCGGCTGCACCGGCGGAATACTCGTCGGCATTGATGTTCCAGAACTGAGCACCGACACCGTCGTAGACCACCCAATCCGCATGCGGGGCCGCCTGGCGGGCCCGGTCAACGCCGTCGAGGGCCTCACGGCCCGATGTGCCAAGAATCGGGACGTCCAACTCGCCAAGCAGCGCCACGGCATGGTCGCCGATCACCGGGTCGACCAGCGCCAGGGAGGCCACGAGCGGTGAGGACGCCGCCTGTCCAATGGCGGTCAGGGCCCCATCGCCAAAGGCCAGTACCCCGAATCCGTGCTCGGCGTTGGACCAGTTGCCGGCCGGGTTGATGATGAATTTGACGAACGCGCTGAGCCCACCGGGCCCCGGTGCCACTGCCGCCATGCCGTGTCTGGCGATCAGCCGGCAGATATCGCCCACCGACGATGCGGCGTCGTATGACGGTGACACCACGACGACTGTCGGCCACTCCCCTATCAGATCCGGGCGCGCCAGGTAGCCGGGATGGGAGCGGGATCCCGTGGACACGCTGGTCGATCCGTACAAGATGACGGTGGTGCCCTCGCCCTTGAGAACGCTCAATTTGGCTCCTCGGATGCGGCGCCGCCGGAGAACGGCGGCGTCGCGAGCGTAGTGCCGGCGAAGGTTCATAGATCGTGACCGGGTTGTCGGGAAAGGATTGACGCGATCTATGAACCATCCACCCTGATCTCACCGCTGTGCACCGAGATCACGCCGTCGGCGGTGTCAATCAGGAGCGCGCCGCCGTCGTCGACCCCGACCGCAACGCCGCCGCCGCGTTCGTACGCGACCTCCTTTCCCAGGGTGGTGGAGGCGGATTCGTACTCATGGCGCCCCCAGAGAGAGCTCCCGGCGGCCATCCGTTCCAGGAACCGAACCGTCCAGGTCGCAGCCAGGTCGACGGCGACGTCAGGTCCAGGATCGCCCTCGACAATCCCAGCCGCCCCTTCGATCGGCTCGGCCCACCAAAGGTTGGCTCCGCACCCGACGACCACCCGCGCTCCCGACGCCTCGACAAGGATGCCACCGACCTTGGCTCCTCCCGACATCAGGTCATTTGGCCAACGAAGGCCGACATCGATCGAGAAGGTCGCATCGATCGCATCGCGCATGGCAAGACCCGCAACCAGGGGGATCAGGCCCCAATCCCCAACCGGCCACCAGGGCTCGAACGCCAGCGAGGCGAAAAGGGCGCGGTCCGGCTCAACCCACTCCCGATCAAAGCGGCCGCGGCCGGTGGTTTGATGGCCGGCGACGACGAGCAGCGGCTCACCGGTGAACCTGGTGGCCGCCTCGTCCTGGGTCGATTCCGCGGTTGGGAGCACCACGCTCGCGTAATGTGTATCCATCGATCAGGGTCAGAGGTCCAATGCTGAGCCTACCGGGAGCACCGTGAGCACCGAAGACCGCATCAACCGCCTGCGTGAACTGCGCCAGGAGGCCATGGAGCCAGCAAACCAGCGCGCCGTCGACCGCCAGCACGATTTGGGCAAGCTCACGGCTCGCGAGCGCGTCGAGTTGCTGCTCGACAAGGGCTCGTTCCAGGAAATGGACATGTTCGTGCGCCACCAGGCCAAGGGCTTCGGCATCGAGGACAAGCGGCCGCCCGGCGACGCAGTCATCACCGGATGGGGGACGATCGATGGACGCACTGCGTTCGTTTTTGCCGAGGACTTCACCGCGTTTGGCGGCAGCCTCGGAGAAGCGGTAGCCGACAAGATCTGCAAGGTGCTTGACCTGGCAATGGAGAACGGGGTCCCGATCATCGGGATCAAGGACTCCGGGGGCGCCCGGATCCAGGAAGGAGTCGTCGCACTCGACGGCTACGGTCGAATCTTCGAGAGGAACGTGCGGGCGTCGGGCGTCATCCCGCAGATCTCGGTCATCATGGGCCCCTGCGCCGGTGGAGCCGTGTACTCGCCGGCGATCACCGATTTCGTGTACCAGGTCGATGAGACCTCCCACCTGTTCATCACCGGGCCCGAGGTGATCAAGGCCGTGACCGGTGAAGACGTGACCATGGAGGAGCTGGGCGGGGCCCACGCCCACGCCACCCGTTCAGGAGTGACTCACTTCGTCGTCGACGACGACCGCGCCGCCATGGAGGAAGTCCGCTATCTGTTGTCGTTCCTACCGCAGAACAACATGGAGGTGGCTCCCTTCTTCACACCACTCGACAGCCCGGACCGCACCGAAGAAGACCTGACCACCATCATCCCCGAGTCTCCGAATCAGCCGTACGACATGGTCGACGTCGTCGCCGCGATCTTCGACGACGGCGAGTTCTATCAGGTCCACGAGCACTTCGCCATGAATCTCATCGTCGGGTTCGCCCGGCTCGACGGTTACACCGTCGGCGTGATCGGCAACCAGCCGATGTCCCTGGCCGGCAGCCTCGACATCGACGCCTCGGTCAAGGGAGCCCGCTTCGTGCGGTTCTGCGACGCTTTCAACATCCCGCTCGTCACCCTCGTCGACGTCCCCGGGTTCATGCCGGGCGTCGATCAGGAGCATGAGGGGATCATCCGCCACGGTGCCAAGCTGCTGTATGCCTTCTCTGAGGCGACGGTGCCACGGGTGACCGTCATCACGCGCAAGGCGTACGGGGGCGCCTATCTGGTGATGAACTCACGGGCCCTCAGGGCCGATATGGCGTTTGCGTGGCCCACCGCAGAGATCGCGGTGATGGGCGCACCAGGGGCGGTCAACATCATCCACCGCCGCACGATCGCCGCCGCCGACGACCCGGACGCCGAGCGAGAAGCCCTGATCACGGACTACGAAGAGAAATTCTCCAATCCGTACATCGCAGCGGAGCGGGGCCTGATCGACGACGTCATCGAGGCAAGGGAGACCCGGCCGCGGTTGATCCGTTCCCTGGCCATGCTCCGCAACAAGCGCGAGGCGATGCCGCCCAAGAAGCACGGGAACATCCCGTTGTAGGAGTCGCGAGTCGCCAGTCGCCAGTTGCGAGCCCGATCGCTCGTAACGGAATGCTCACGTTCGAGGTCCGACCCCCACCCACCCTTCTCCTAGGATTCACCCGTGGATTCTGTTCTGATCGCCAACCGTGGAGAGATTGCCGTCCGGGTGATTCGCGCCGCCCACGACCTCGGGCTGCGCGCCATCGCGGTGTATTCCGAGCTCGACCGTGACGCCGTCCACGTCGAGCTCGCCGACGAGGCATGGAACATCGGGCCGGGCCCCTCTGCCGAGTCCTACCTGAACATCCCCAACATTCTCGAGGCCGCAGACGCCTCGAAGGCTGAAGCAGTACATCCGGGATACGGGTTCCTGGCCGAGAATGCCGGCTTCGCCCAGGCCGTCATTGACGCCGGGCTTATCTGGGTGGGTCCTCCGCCGGCGGCGATCGCGACCATGGGTGACAAGATCGCCTCACGATCCGCGGCCCAAGCGGCCGGGGTTGCTTCGGTTCCCGGAACCCTCGAACCGCTTGCCAGCGTGGACGAGGTGAGGGCTTTTGCCGAGGAGCACGGCCTTCCGATCGCCATCAAGGCGGCTCACGGCGGCGGCGGCAAGGGCCTGAAGGTCGTGCGAGAGGGCGACGATATCGAGGCCGCCTACGAAGGAGCCAAGCGGGAAGCCGACGCCTGGTTCGGCAACCCGGAGGTCTACGTCGAGCGCTATCTCGACAACCCGCGGCACATCGAGGCCCAGATCATGTTCGACACCCACGGCAACGGCGTCTTCCTCGGCGAACGCGACTGCTCGATCCAACGCCGGCACCAGAAGCTGATCGAGGAGACGCCGGCACCGCGTTTCACCGATGAACAGCGGTCGGCCCTGGAGAGCGCCGCGCTCGCGGTGGCCGGTGCGGCCGACTACGAGAACGCCGGCACCGTTGAATTCCTGATGGACGGGACCGGCGCCCTTTTCTTTCTCGAGATGAATACCCGAATCCAGGTCGAGCACACCATCACCGAAGAAGCCACCGGCATCGACCTCGTTGCAGAACAGCTTCGCGTCGCTGCCGGCGAGCCGCTTTCCTTCAGCACGGCCGCGTCGCGGGGCCACGTCATCGAGTTCCGCCTCAACGCCGAGGACCCCGCCCGTGGTTTCCTGCCGACGCCGGGCACGCTCTCTCGGTATCGAGAATCCGCCGGCCGGGGCATCCGCGTCGACAGCGGGGTCCGTCAGGGATCCACGATCTCGCAGTACTACGACAACCTCATCGCCAAGCTCATCGTCTCGGGTCGGGACCGGACCGAGGCCATCGACCGAGCCAAGCGCGCCCTGAGCGAGTTCGAGATCGGCGGCGTGGACACCACAATTCCGGCCCACCTCCTCATCCTTGACAACGAGGACTTCGTTTCGGGCAACCTGTCGACACGGCTGCTCGAAGAGGACCTGGATTTCTCAGGGCTCGCCACCAAGACGGCACCGGCGCTCCCCGAAGAGACCGAGCTCCAGGAACGCGGTATGACGGTCGAGGTTGGCGGACGCCGATACGACGTGCGCTACTGGTCCCAAGTCATCGCCCCGACGACGTCCGGTCAGCGCCCCGCGCCGCGGCGGCGTGCGCCCAAGCTGTCGGAACGCTCCGCACCAGGCGACACCGAGGGAATCGTCACCGCCCCCATGCAGGGCACCATCGTCAAGGTGCACCACGGCGCCGGGGACGCCGTCGTGGCAGGGGAACCGGTGTGTGTTCTCGAGGCCATGAAGATGGAAAACGAGATCAAAGCGCCCAGCGACGGCGAGATCGTCGACCTCAGAGTGCAGCCCGGCGACACCGTGGCACCGGGCGCCGTGTTGATGGTGATTCGTTGAGCGAGTCGCTCATCGACGACGCCTACGTCGAGAGTTCAGGACCCTCCTAGGAACCGGGCCGGTACCGGCCGAATACGCCTTCGAGCGTCGTTGAGACCTCGCCGACCGTGGCCCCCACCCGAAGAGCCTCTCGCATCGGATACAGCAGGTTGCCATCCCCGGTGGCCGCATCCCGGACGGCGGCGAGCGAATCGAGGGCATCTTCGTCACGACCGGCGCGGTGTGCCTTCAGCGCCCGAATCTGATCGGCCTCGGTCTCCGGGTCGACCTGGAGCACCGCTATGGCCGGGCCCCCCTCCCCGCCTGGCGCGCTACTCCCCCCCAACGGGGGAGGGACTTCTCCCTGGTAACGATTCACGCCAACGATGGTCACGGCGCCGGACTCAACACCGCGGGCGTACCGGTAGGCAGCCTCCTCGATCGCACCTTGCTGAAAACCGGCTTCGATGGCCGCAACCGCGCCGCCGAAGCCGTCGATGCGCTCGATCAACTCGGTTGCCTCGGCTTCGAGGCGGTCGGTGAGCGCCTCCACGAAATACGATCCGGCCAGCGGGTCGACCACTGCAGTCACCCCGGTCTCATCGGCCAGGATCTGCTGCGTTCTGAGAGCGACCAATGCGGCCTCCTCCGTCGGCAGGCCCAGCGCCTCGTCAAAGGAGTTGGTGTGCAAGGACTGGGTTCCGCCCAGCGTTGCGGCCAACGCCTGATAAGCGGTGCGAGTGATGTTGTTCAACGGTTGCTGGGCGGTGAGGGACGAGCCTGCGGTCTGGGTGTGGAACCGCATTCGCCAGGACTCCGGTGCGCTGGCCCCGATGCGTTCTCGCATCAGGCGCGCCCACAGCCGCCGGGCGGCACGGTATTTGGCTGCCTCCTCGAACAACCCGTTGTGGGCGTTCCAGAAGAACGACAGCCTTGGAGCAAACACATCGAGATCCAGCCCCGCGCGACGGGCCGCTTCGACATAGGCCAGACCGTCGGCGATGGTGAACGCGATCTCCTGGGCGGCGGTCGAGCCGGCCTCGCGGATGTGGTACCCACTGATCGAGATCGTGTTCCAGTTGGGAAGGGCCTCAACGCAGTAGCCAAACAGATCGGTCACCAGGCGCATCGACGGCTCCGGCGGATAGATGTACGTGCCCCGTGCGATGTACTCCTTCAAAATGTCGTTCTGCACCGTGCCGCGGATCCGCTCCGGCGCCGCGCCCTGTTCGGTCGCCACCAGCTCGTAGAGGAGCAACAGGATTGCCGCGGTGGCGTTGATGGTCATCGAGGTGGTCACCTCGTCGAGAGGGATCTGATCAAACAGCCGGCGCATGTCCTCGATCGAGTCGATGGCCACCCCGACCTTTCCCACCTCACCGGCGGCCATCTGGTGATCCGAGTCGTATCCCATTTGGGTAGGCAGGTCGAAGGCCACCGAAAGCCCGGTCTGTCCGCCGTCGAGGAGTGCGCGGAATCGCCGGTTGGTATCGTCGGCGTCGCCAAATCCGGCGTACTGGCGGATGGTCCACGGCCGCTCGGTATACATCGAGGCGTACGGCCCACGCGTGTACGGGTACTCCCCAGGCTCTCCAAGCTGTTTCGCGGGATCCCACCCGGCGAGATCGTCGGCGGTGTAATCCATCTTCGACGGTTGGTCTTCTGCCATCACATACCCCTCATATTTGGAGGGTCTTCCTATGCTTTTTGGCGATGGTACCCAGGGGGGCCATTTCTATTCCCCACCTCCACCGGTCTATTCGCCACCAGCAAGAACGTTCATGACCATGGATCCCAATATCCACGAGGCCCATCGCAGGGACCGCCGCCGCAGGCGGCTCCCATCGTTACTGCTGCTCACGATCATTGTGATCGTCGGGGCGAGCTGGGTCGGGTTGTTCGGGTTCCTCGGCTCCACCTCCGCAATGGGCACCGTCGAGGAAGTGGAGGAGCGGTTTCTCTGCGACATCAGCGGCGTCGATCTTTCCTTCCCCGATGTTTCCCGCCTCTCCGCTGTCGAGACCAGCGATGGCGTCGAGCTGGGCAAGCTCTCAGAGCGGAACAGCCAGCCGATCCCGATCGACGAGATCCCCGAGCTCGTGGTCAATGCGTTGCTCTCCGCCGAAGACAAGAGCTTCTACGAGCACGAGGGGGTCGACTTCCTGGCGGTGTTCCGTGCCGCCACCAGCGGTGGCGAGAGCGGTGCTTCCACGATCACCCAACAGGTCGTGAAGCAGAACTTCCTCAGCTCGGATCGCACCATCGAGCGAAAGATCTGTGAGGCGCAGTTGGCGACCGAGCTGGAACGCCTATATACGAAGGACCAGATCCTCGAGTTCTATGCCAACTCGGTCTTTTTCGGCGCCAACGCCTACGGGATCACGGCGGCAGCCCAGGAGTACTTCGGGAAGCCGCTCGAGGACCTCGACGCTGCCGAGGCTGCCACGTTGGTCAGCCCGATCAGGAACCCAAGCTTCTACCACCCACGCCAGAACCCGAGCAACGCCATCGGTGTCCGCAATCGCACCATCGCGAGCATGGAGGAGAACGGGTTCATCACCGCCGAGGAAGCAACCGCGGCCAAGAGCCAGTCACTTGGTGTGCTCCCCCACTCCGAACGCGAGGAACTCGCTCCACAGGTCATGATCGCGGTGCGTCGCGCATTGCTTGACGACACCACAAACCGATTTGGTCTCGGCACTACCTATACCGAGCGCAAGCAAGCGGTGTTCGGGTGCCCGGCTGCGGACACCACGTGCGCCGGCGGGGGCGGCCTGAATATCGAAGTCACCGTCAACTTCGATTGGCAAACCGAAGGAACCCGGATCTTGCGGGCCTGGTATCGGCACGATGCCGGCGGGCCAACCGGCGCCATCGCGACCGTGGAGAATGCGACCGGCGCGATTCGCGTGCTGGCGTCTGGCGTCGAGTACGGCACCGACCTCGCCGCCGGGGAGCGGCCATACGACCTTGCTCTCGAAGGGCGACGCCACGCCGGGTCGGCATTCAAGCCCTACACGCTGGCGGCGGCGCTCGAAAGCGGTGATCTGAACGGGCGGCCGGTCACCTTGAACTCGTACTGGGACCGAGGCAGGCCGGCCGTGATCGATTGTGGCTTCCCGTGTTCCTCGCGCGGCAATTTTTGGGTGGTCGATGCGGGCCTGAACACCCCTCATGAGTTGCGTACCCTCGAGTCCGCAACGGTGTCGTCGCTGAATCCTGTCTACGCCAGGTTGATTGCCGCCATCGGCGCCGAGCCGGTCGTCGACATGGCCTATCGGCTCGGCATCCGCACGTCGGAGGTGAAGCCGGTGTATGCGGTGACCCTGGGCGCAGCGTCGGTCAGTCCGCTGGAGATGGCATCTGCGTACTCGACCTTCGCCAACCAGGGGAACTACCTGGAGCCTTACCTGATCGAACGGATCACCGACTCGTCGGGCAACGTGATCTACCAGCATCGTCCCCAGCCGGAGCGAGTGCTCTCGCCGCAAATCGCTGCGGCGGTGACGACGACGCTCGAAAAGGTCGTCGCCGGGGGCACCGGTACCCGGGCCAAGATAGACCGGCCGCAGGCGGGCAAGACCGGAACGGCAACCGACAACACCGACGTGTGGTTCGTCGGATTCATCCCGCAATACTCCACTGCGGTGTGGGTCGGCTATCCCGACGGCGCGGTTCCGATGAAGAACTTCACGATCTTTAACGACGTCGAAGGCCGCGAGCAGTCGATTCGCCAGGCCTTCGGGGGCACGGTCGCCGCTCCCGCCTGGCGCCAGTTCATGCTCTACCTCACCGACGGTCTCGAGGTTCTCGACTTTCCCGAGCCGCCGGAGGGCACCAGCCAGTACTACCGCGTGCCGGGGACGCGGGTACCCAATATCAACCTCGAGAACATGAACCTCGCCAGGATCGAGGATCTGATCTATGCCGCCCACCTGCGCGTCGCGCTCGTCGAGGTCCCATCGCTCGAAGAGGTGGACACGCTGCTCAGCATGACGCCGGGATCGGGCGCGTCGATGGGTCAGGGCGGGGCCGTGACCATCGAGATCTCGATCGGCATCCCTGAGGAGATCGTGAGCCCGAACCTGGTCGGTCTGCCGGTAATCGAAGTCGATCCCACCCTCAATGCGTTCCTCGCCGAGTTCGCCGTCCAGCTCAACTGGGTGCGGCAAGATGTCGAGACACCCGATCCCGCCCAGTGGGGACGCGTCGTCGCCACCGACCCCCCGCCGGGGGCCCTGGTGAGGCCCGGCGACACGATCATCGTGTCGGTTGGAGTCCAGCCAAGTAGCTGAGTCGCGAGTCGCGAGTCGCGAGTCATGAGAACCTCTCACGCATCTCGCGTCTCGCATCTGGTCGGACCCCCAGCGAGGCGAATTCGTTGCCTCCCCCTCAGGGGGAGGTGCCGAGCGCCAGCGAGGCGGAGGGGGTCAAAGCCTTGCCGCGACCACGGTTCGACCCCCTCGCCTCCCGACTGTCGGGGCTCCCCCCTTTTCGGCTACTCGCTTCGCGCGCTTCCAGTGACCAGGTTTGTCCGTCCGGACTCGGTCACCGGTCACCGGTCACCGGTCCCTGGTCACTGGTCATTGGGATCTGCTCGCGTCACGGGTCTCGGGTCTGGCGATGCTATTCTTCGCGCTCTCAGCTCGGCCTACTTGACTATAAGGGCGCCTAGCTGTACCTATATACCTATGTCAGACTCGGCGGCGTCCGAAGCATCCCTCGCCGACGGTGTACGTCCTCCCACCGCTTCGATCAGGGAATCCGCGCCACCCTCGGGCGTCGCCGAGCATGACCAGTTCCTACCGAGTGGCCGGCCCATGTCCGCCCCCGCGGCTCCCCGGCCCACCGCTTCGATCCGGCCGCATCTTCGGCCCGTGGCATGGCGCGGGACCGGCGTGCGGAGCGGATTCTCCACCGACGATCCCTATGTGCGCCGCTTCTGGACGGCGGCCATAGGTCCGGGAGCGGTCGCGGACCTGATGCGTCTCGCCGTTGCCGCAGAGCGCGGCCGCTCCCTCCCCCGCCCCGAAGCCATCGGTGTCCTCGTCCGGGAGGACCTGGCTCGGTGGGTGGAGGGACGGCTGTTCGTGCGCACGACGATCCCGCCGCTGTCTGCCGCCCAGGAACGCCGCCTCAGCCCGGGGCTGAAGCGAGAGCACCGCGCCTCCCCGCAGCCTGCCGCGTCGAGCTAGCGTTGTCGCCATGGACTACCGGCGGCTCATCGAGCAATACCGCTCGGAAGTATCCGAGTTCTCGCCGTCGGAGGCGAAGACGGAAGACTTCGCCGTCGTGATCGACGTCCGGGAACCCGTACAGCGTCTCGAAGGATCGATCGCCGATTCGATCGCCATGCCGAGGTCCGTCCTGGAACGAGAGATCAATGGAACGGTGCCGGACCGCGACGCGTCGATCCTCCTGTACTGCGTCGTCGGTGAGAGCTCGATCCTGGCCGCCCACACACTGCAGGCGCTCGGCTACCGCAACGTGAGCTCGTTGGCCGGCGGCTTCCGTCGATGGAAGGCCGACGGAAACCCCATCGTCCTCGATGACGCACTCGCCGCCGATGAGCGCATCCGATACGACCGCCAGATTCGGCTCGACGAGATCGGCACCTCAGGTCAGCAGCGATTGCTCGCTTCTCGGGCACTGTTGATCGGAGCCGGCGGGCTTGGCTCCCCCGCCGCGCTCTACCTGGCTGCCGCTGGAGTCGGCTCCATCGGGATTGTCGACTTCGACCGGGTCGACGTGACCAATCTTCACCGGCAGATCCTGCACGACACGCCATCGATTGGAAGGGCGAAGACCGATTCGGCGGCCGAGCGGCTCGAAGCCCTGAACCCCGACGTCAAGGTCGAGGTCCACGGCATCCAGGTGTCGGACGAGAACGCGGTCGGCCTCGTGTCGGGCTACGACGTGATCATCGATGCCTCGGACAACTTCCCCACCAGGCTCGCCCTCAACGACGCCTCGATTGCCACGGGGGTTCCACTGGTGCACGGATCGGCGCTGCGTTTCGAAGGAACGGTGGCAGTCTTCGACCCACCCAACGGTCCGTGCTATCGATGCCTGTTCCCCATCCTCCCGCAGGACGCGGCAACCTGCTCGGACGTCGGCGTCCTCGGAGCGTTGACCGGCGTCATCGGCTCGACCCAGGCCGTCGAGGCGATCAAGCTATTGCTCGGTGTCCGGCCCCTCTCCGGCGAGTTCCTCACCTACAACGCCCTCGACTCCCACTGGGCGAGGTACCGCTTCGAGAAGGACCCGCAGTGCCCTGCCTGCGGCGCAGAGTCCAGAGTCGAGAGGCCAGAGTCCTGAGCAAGAGGCCCGAGTCCGACTCTCGACTCATGACTCTCGACTTAAGGCTCTCGACTCATGACTGCTGCTAGCTCCACAAGGGTTCTGACGCCGAAACCGGATCCACCCTTGACCATGTAGTGATCGGTCTTGTCCGCCCGCGCTGGCCCGGCGATGTCCAGGTGCACCCAGGGCCGGTCCCCGGCGAACTCGGCAAGAAACAGGGCTGCGTTGATGGTGCCGCCCCAGTTGTCGTCTGCGATGTTCTGCAGGTCGGCGATCGACGAGTCGAGCTTCTGGCGGTATTCATGTTCCAGGGGAAGCTGCCACCACTTCTCTCCGGCGAATCGGCCGGCGGCGAGCACCGACTCTATTGCGTCCTCGTCGTTGCCGAGCACCGCACCGATGAGCTGGCCGAGGGCAACCTTGGCGGCGCCGGTCAGCGTGGCGATGTCGACCACGAGGTCGACGTCGGCATCCGCGGCGATGCCGAGACCATCTGCCAACACCAGCCGGCCCTCGGCATCGGTGTTCAGCACTTCGACGGTCTTGCCGCCGTATGCGGTGAACACGTCGCCCGGGCGTTGCGCGGCGCCGCCGGTCATGTTCTCGGTGAGAGGAGCCACACCGATCACCCGAATCGGCAGGCCGAGCGCGGCAATGGCCTGCATGGCGCCGAAGACGGTCGCGGCTCCCGCCATGTCGGTCTTCATCGCCTCCATGCCCTTGGCCGGCTTGATCGACAGTCCGCCCGAGTCAAAGACGATTCCCTTGCCGACCAGAGCCAGCGATGTGGAGGCGTCGTCTGGCTCGTAACGGAGCAGCACCATGCGGGGAGGACTGGTGGCACCGGAAGCGACGGCGAGCAGCCCGCCGTAGCCGCGGGATCGTGCCTCTTGCTCGTCGACGATCTCGACTTCGACTCCGGCGATCCCTGCGGCGCGCTCGGCGAGTACCGCCGGTGGCTTGTCGCCCGCCGGCTCATTGACCAGATCCCGTGTGAAGTTGACGCCCGCGGCGATCTTGGATGCCCGTTCGATCGCAGCACCGGCGCCGTCTTCGGCCTCCAGGAGCACGAGCCGCTCGGTCCTACGCTCCTTCGGTTCTGATCGGTACTCGTCGAATGAATAGGATCCGAGCAGAAAGCCAAGGGCCACCGCCTCGGCGGCCCCTTCGACGTCGACCAGATGCAATGTGGTGGCGACCTTTGCCAAGGGACGGGCGGCTCGGCCGAGGGTGCCGGCTGCCCTTCGGATCGCCTCGGCATCGACCTCGTCGCCGAGACCGAGAAACAGCACCTCGGTGAAGCCGGTCTCCCCCCCGGGGACCGCGACCTGCTGGCCGGTCTTGCCGCTGAACTCACGCGCTGCGAGGTACTCGTCGAGCCAGTCGCCGAGCCGCTCGGAGACTGCGGCTCCCCCAGGCCCGTAGGTAGAATCGGCGAATACCGGCACGGCGAGCAAGTCGCCGGCCGCTTCGGCGAGGGATCCTCCTGTTTCGATCTCAGTCATCGGCATCCTCTCGACTGGGGAGCCATTCGCCCTCGACGGAGCGAGCCAGCATGTACAGATAGTCGGCGAGCCGGTTGAGGTAGACGATGACGAGACTGTCTTCGACCGGTCCGTCGGTTGCCCAGGTCACGGCCCGGCGCTCGGCCCGCCGAACCACGGATCTCGCCACGTCAATCGACGCTGCCACCGGGTCACCGCCCGGCACGATGAACTCCGTCGGCATCCCGCGCTCGTCGACAATGGCGTCGATCCGGGCCTCGAGACCGTCGATCATCGACTGATCAACCCGGCTCACACCGTCCTCGAGCTTTGCCCGGTTCGCCGCAGCGGTGGCAAGTTCGGCACCGACTACGAACAATTGGCGCTGCACGGCCAGCAGCGCCTCGGCGACCGGAGCGCCGGCCGATGCCCGGGCAACACCAAGCAGAGAAACCGACTCGTCGACGGTGCCGTAGGCCTCGGGACCGATCTCATCCTTTGCCACACGCCCTCCATGGAACAACCCGGTCGAGCCGTCGTCGCCACGCCGGGTGTAGATCCGCATTGCGGTGAGACTAGGACTCGGTCCGCTCACAGGCCGCCGCCGGTGAGGGCCCGGCCGACGGTGACGATGCCGAAGCTCACCAGCACCGCCAGGTAGGACAGCCCGGTCGCGGCCATCACCCCCGAGTACCGCGGCTCGCGGATGGAGAACCAGACACCGGCAAGCAAGAGGGCGCCGAGAACCACCATAGCGACCCACACCCAGGTCAGGACCGAGCCGGTGAGGGCAAGGGCGCCGGAGAGCACGACCGCAACCGTCTCCCCGCCCAGGGCCACCGCGGCGGACTCATCGAGGTCATACAACGGCCGACGGGGCAGGGTCGGGTCCACCAGGAACCAATGCCCGAGGAGCATTTCGGATGTCACACCGCCGAGCAGCATCGTGCCCGTCGCCAGCAACACGATCGCCAGGAGCCCGGGCTCGTATCCAGCCAGCAACAGCAGTGCGGCGGCCAGGATGAACAACGTGCGCGAGGCAAGAGCCTGTTTGGCGGCTACCGCCCCACCGACGGCAAGTACCGCGGCAACCCAAGCGAGCGTACCGACCCCGGCGAGAGCAGCAAGGGCCGCAAGCGCTGCGGTAACCGAACCCGCCAGCCACACATAGCCGGGACCCACCACCCGCCATTGGACGACGAGTGCGGTACCGGCGGCGACCCCGGCTCCCCACATGATGAAGAGCAGCTCCGGACCGAGCTCGATCACTCGCCGAGCCAGGCGGCGATGCGTTGCGCCACCGCCTCGGGCGTGAACCCCCATTCGGCTGCGATCACCGTCCACGGAGCCGAGGCGCCGAAGTGGTCGATCCCGATGCGCAACCCGTCCGTTCCGGCGAATTCTGCCCAGCCGAAGGTCGCCGCCGCCTCCAGGGTGGCGACCGGCATCGTCTCAGGGAGTACCTCAGCGCGGTATTCATCCTCCTGTTCGGCAAACGCCTCCCAGCACGGCATCGACACGACCCTGATCGAAATGCCATCGGCGGCGAGCAACTCGGTCGCCCGCTCGGCAAGCTGCACCTCTGACCCGGTGGCGACGAGGGTGGCGTCGGTGCCGTCGCGCCGGATGTACGCACCCCGCCGTACCAGCTCGCGATCGGGTTCCACCGCCGGGACGGGGAGATTCTGCCTGGTCAGCGCCATCGCGGTGGGGCCGTCGGTTCGGCCGATCGCCATCTCCCAACCCACTGCGACCTCGGTGGGATCGGCGGGTCTGATCACCCACAGATTTGGCATTGCCCGCAGCGAGGCGAGGTGCTCGATCGGCTGGTGGGTCGGGCCGTCCTCGCCGAGGAACACTGAGTCGTGGGTCCAGATCCAGATCGAGGGCGCCCCCATGAGGGCGGACAGCCGCACCGAGGCCCGCATGTAGTCCGAGAAGATGAGAAAGGTTCCGCCGTAGCAGCGGAGCCCGCCGTGGAGGTTGATCCCGTTGACCACCGCCCCCATGGCGTGCTCACGGACCCCGAACTTGAGGTTTCTTCCCTCGGGGTGGGCAGCCGAGAAGTCTCCGGAGCCATCGATCTGGGTGTTGTTCGACGGCGTCAGGTCGGCCGACCCGCCGACGAGGCCGGGCATCGCCGCAGCAAGTTGCTGGATCACCGCGCCGGAGGCGCTCCTGGTTGCTACCGATCCCTCGAACGACGGCGTGGCGAGGGTCACCGGGCCCGGATCGAAATACGAATCCGATCGCTGCTCGAGGTCAGGATCGGCTTCGAAGGCCTCGGTTCGCCGCTGTTCCCACGCCCGTCTCGCCGCCCTCCCCCGGTCCATGCCGACACGGAACCATTCGTAGACCTCGTCGGGGACCACGAATGGCGGGTACTCCCAGTCATACTCCTCGCGGACGAGCTTGACCTCGTCGACGCCGAGCGGGTTGCCGTGCGCCGAGGCGCTGTCCTGCTTGTTCGGTGAGCCGTAGCCGATGTGGGTCTTGGCGACCACCAACGACGGACGCTCCTCCCCGTTTGCTTCGGCGATCGCCTGCCGGATCGCCGGGCGATCGTGGCCGTCGACCCCGACCGTGTGCCACCCATAGGCGGCGAATCGGCCGGCGACGTCCTCGCTGAAGGCCAGCTCGGTCGAACCATCGATCGTGATCGAATTGTCGTCGTACAGGTAGGTGAGCTTGGAGAGGCTCAGGTGCCCGGCCAGCGAGGCCGCCTCCGAGGCGACGCCCTCCATCAGATCGCCGTCAGAGACAAACGCATAGGTGCGGTGATCGACGAGATCTGCACCAAACTGGGCACGAAGGTGGCTCTCGGCGATGGCCATGCCAACCGCGGTGGCGAAGCCCTGACCGAGCGGACCGGTGGTGGTCTCGATCCCGATTCCGGGTTCGTATTCGGGATGCCCGGCGGTGCGAGACCCAAACTGGCGAAAGTCCTCGAGCTCGTCCATGGCCAGCCCGAAGCCGCTGAGATGCAGCAGCGAGTAGAGCAACATCGATGAATGGCCGTTCGAGAGCACGAAGCGGTCGCGGTCGGGCCAGGTTGGGTCGTCCGGGTCGAGCAGGATGAACTCGGACCACAACACCGCGGCGAGGTCCGCCATCCCCATCGGCGCGCCGGGGTGCCCCGATTCGGCACGCTGCACCGCATCCACCGACATCATGCGCATTGCGTCGACGGAGAGCTGTTCGATGTCTTTGGCCAAGTCAACCTCCTCCTCGGCGACGCGCAAGGGTAGGCGGCGGGCGCGGTCGGGCCGCCCGGGCATCGTGCGCGTATGGTTTGTGGAACATGAGCCGCGAGCAATCCGAGGTGTTGTGATGACGGCAAAGGGTGGCAACGGTCGGCTTCCCCTCTCCTACCTGACCCTGCGACGGACTTTGGGAATCCTGGGCATGGCGCTTCCGGTGATTTTGGTGATCGGCGGCCTCATCTTCACCTCCAACAGCGAGATCGAGAACACCATCAGCGACTATTACGACACCATCATGGTGGGCGTCTTTGTCGGCGTGCTGTTTGCCATTGCCACGTTCATGTTCTCCTACCTCGGCTACGAGATGCCGAACAGGGGACGATTCGAGGCTACCGACAACATCGCCGGCAACCTGGCGGCCCTCTTCGCCGTCCTGGTGGCGCTGTTCCCGACCACCCATTCCGTGCAGTGGGTGCGAGGCGTGCACCTGGCATCGGCGTTGCTGTTCTTCATGACCCTGGCGTACTTCTCGATCCACTTGTTCACCAAGACCACGCCGGGCGAGACCGCGCAGGGGAGAAAGGCCGATCGGAACCGGATCTACCGAGTCTGCGGCTGGGCCATCATCCTGTTCATCGCCCTGATCGCCGTCTACTTCCTGTTCTTCCAGGACACGGGCATCGCCGATCTCAAGCCCGTGCTCGTGCTCGAGTCACTTGCGCTGTGGGCATTTGGCATCTCCTGGCTGGTCAAGGGCGATACGTTGCTCCAGGACTCACCGCCCGCCCGGTGAGCGCTTCCGGTCGAGCCTCGAGCCCGAGGCGATCGCCGAACGGCGGATGGCGAGTTGAGGCCCGAGGGCAGCGCGGTATTGCCGGTTCTCGGACGCCGCGACGTGGGTTGGTGAGCCGGCGCGTGCGTCGTTATGTGCGGTCTGCGCAGACGGTGGAAACCGACGATCTTGCCAGGGGTCAGGGAGCGCATATTGCCGGATATGCGCTAGCTGATCTTGACGAACCGCTACGGGGAGCGCGAACAGAATGCCGGTTATGTGCGGGTGTCTGGGGGCCTTCTCCGGGCCCCGTCAGAACGAACTAGGGTGCGTCGACCCGAAGGAGGCCTTCTTTGTCGAACTTTGTCCTAGCGCATCTGGGTGGTACTACAGCGCTTACTACTGAGCCGGTCGTCGGGTCATCAGATATTGACCCGAGCGTGGCATTTCTGCCCGGGACCGAGGAGCTCGCCGAAGGTGAGATCCGAGTGTCAATCTTGGGTTCCGGGTTGCCGTGGGTGACCAAGTCGCAGGCATCCGGATCGGTTCTCATGGAGGTGGGCAATCCCGAAAAGGATGTGCTCGTCTTCGATATGGGAACAGGATCGCTGGCGAACTTCAGCGGTCTTCAAGTTCCTGTCACAAGCCTGAAGAACGTGTTCTTGAGCCATCTACATGCAGACCACATCTCCGACTACGTCACATTCATGGGCAGCTACGTCAAGGCTGGACGTCTAGACCCTGTCGAGGTGTGGGGTGGAGCGTCCGACGATCCCACATTGGGCCTTGCGACTTTCGTGGACCACATTCAGCGAGCCCTCGCGTGGGACCAGGCCTCAATCGAGGGATATGTACCTACTACCGGAGGACATGCCACCGCTCACGAAGTTCCATACGACAGGACTGAGGTGATCTACGAGCGCAATGGCGTAACCATCACTTCGTTCCCAGTCATCCACGTCCTCAACGGTGCGGTGGGTTTCCGCGTCGATTACGGCGGGCAGTCCGTCGTGTTCTCTGGCGACACCCTCCCAACGATGACGCTTGTTGAGGCCTCTCAGAATTGTGATCTCCTGATCCACGAGGCAGCCCTTCCCGCCGAGCTGTTTGCCGAGTTGTACAGCTTCCCGATCGAGCAGGCGCGGATGGTCATCAATGAAGGCCACACCCCCGCCAACGCTGCTGGAATGGTGTTCGACATGGTGACGCCGCGAATGGCAGCCATGTGGCACACGGCCGTTGTAGACAAGTACGTCGATCCTTTCTTTGAGTCTCTCCGCACGACGTACTCCGGGCCGGCAACGCTGTGCCAGGACCTAACCGTGTTCAACGTCACGGCCGACGCCGTCACCGCCCGCCAAGCGACCATCGATTGGACCCAACAGGCGGTCGTAGGCGAATCCGATACCGCCCGGTCCTACGCAGAGCGGCGTCCCAGCCCAACATGGTTCGCCGACGCATATATCGACTGGCAGTCAAAACTCGGCTAATCAGCCGCACATAACGGCACATAGTGGGCGGTCGCCTCCAGCTAGCGCATATCGGCACATATGCGCATATGTGTCGATTGGGCGGGGGATTGGGTGCGTGTCTATGAAGCGCGAAGCGGCGCTGTGGACGTTTGCCGAGTCCGACGATTGAGTCGGGTCTTCTGTGGGTGAGTGGCGGTCAGCCCACCTCGACGTATTCCGAAATTGTCTTCATGAACTCGTCGGGGTCATCTGGGGTGACCGTGGCCCGTAGACGGCCGCCAGCATCTATCGCAATCCCCGTGGTCTTGTGTCGGCGTGCAGTGTCCCAGTTATACCAGTTCGACCATCCGCCCGGACCGAGTCCTATGACCCTCCACCGCCCGCCGAATCCCATCTCAAACACCTCGACTGATCGAATCTCGCCGTACGGAACCCGCTTCTCGCCCAATAGCCCGTAGCGAGCGATCGTGATACCCGTGTCATCGGCTCGCACCGTGTTGTCCTCATACATCAGCCGCAGAGTATTGACACACTCGTCGTATCAACACCGCCGCTGTCGCCGGTCGAATGAGCCACATCTCAATCGGGCGCGGCGGACTCACGAGGCCCAGACGCCCTCCGTCAGACAGTTCGGATTGAGAAGGCCCCCCCATAACCGGCAATATGGGCGGTTTCGCCCGGCGGGTCGGGTAGCGCATATGTGCCGATATGGGCGGCTATTGGATCTCGACGATCGCCTCGATCTCTACCGGTATGTTCATTGGAAGCGATCCAAGTCCGACCGCTGAACGTGCATGCCGTCCAGCCTCGCCGAATACGTCCGCCAGTAGATCAGAGCACCCGTTGATGACAGCCGGGTGATCAGTGAAATCGGTCGTGCAATTCACCATCCCCAGCACCTTGACTACCCTTACGACCTCGTCAAGCGAACCGAGATTCTTTCGAAGCGTCGCAAGCAAGCCAAGGCATGTGACTCGTGCCGCCTCGCTAGCTTCATCGGTATCGAGGTCCTCTCCAACCTTGCCGGTCATCCACGACCCGTCGGCGCGCATCGGGCCATGACCGGACGTGTAGGCGAGGTTCCCCGTTCGCACAAACGTGACATAGGACGCAATCGGATCGGGAGGTGAGGGCAACACCAAACCGAGTTCCTTGAGTCGAGCCTCCGCCGACATCAGACGCTCCTGCCTCTACGAATCCCCCGAGGGTACAGGCCCACGTCTCCCGTCAACATTCTCGGCCGCACCAAGCCACTCAGAGAGCGCATATGTGCCGATATGGGCGGGTGTTTGGTGTCAGCCGCAGGTGGCCTCGGAGCTGCTACTGACGGTATCGATCCAGTGGACGGATTGTCCGGTGGCGATGTCGCCTGTGGAGATCGTCCCTGATGCGGTGTATGTCGAGGGGTCGACGTTGAAGGTGTGGCGGTAGTCCGTTTCGTTGCCTGTTGTAGTGATGATCCCGGAGAACGTGTCGGTGGGGGCGCGGGATGGGATTTGGCGGTCATCGAGTCGGATGCTGGCGTGTAGGGGGCCGCCCCAGTCTCCCCACGTCAGGATCACTTGACACTCGCCCGAGCTTGGATCCCTGGACAGTTGGAGTGTTAGTTCAGCTTCGAGGGACGGCTTGTCGTTCAAACTGGCCTGTACGTCGATGAAGTTGCCTGCCAGCGGTACCAGTCGCGGGTTCCCGTAGAGGAAATCGACGTCGGCAACACCTGGGGTATTGGAGAACCGGAGGAACATGGTGCGAGCGAATGGTCTGAAGATGCCCACGGTGTCAGGACCAGGCAGGTCGTCCTTCTGTGCCCAGTCACCTGCGATGATCCTGTCACCAGGATCTCCGTAGTAGAAGGTGCTATCGGCGATCCCCTGGGTATTCGAGTTCCGGAGGAACACCTGTCCGGTTGATTCGCGGTGGAGACCGACGGTGTCGATGTCGTCGTCGTCGAAGTCGCCTACGAACGGCTTGTCGAGAGGATTCCCGTAGTAGAACGAGTAGCTGGCCGCGCCCAGACCCTGTTCCCCACTGCCGAGACTGTCGAATATGAAGACTTGACCCTGCGACGGCCGGTACAGCGACACCGTATCGCACCCGTCCCCGTCGAAATCTCCTGTGATCGGAACGTCACCACGGCTGCCGAGGTAGAACCTGACATCGCCCTCTCCGATCGCGATGTGATTCCGCAGGTACACGTATCCATCCGTCGGTCGGAACATGCCTGGCGTATCCCAGCCATCGCAGTCCCAATCACCGACGATCGGGATATCTCCGGGTACGCCGAAGAAGAATCTATAGCTCGAAATCGTCCCGGATTGCTCGTGCTGCTGACGCAGGTACCACAGGCCCGATGTGGTATCAACCACACCGACGGTGTCCTCGGGCGTCTCGGCCAAAACCGGAGCCGGTAAGGCGAGCCAACCGAGCACGACAATCAACACAAGAGCCGTCACTGTCACCCTCACCGACACCCCCGGACCCTCCACAATTCGATCCTCAACGATCACGGATCATACGACTCAGACTATGAGAGGAAACGGACCATGGTTCCCCATGACGTCCGGCTCAGCTAGCTCCTAGACGCCGAAGGAAGAGCGATCGCCGAATGGAATGGTGCTGCGGACGACCAGACGCTCGACTCTCTGCTCGAACAGTCCCTCGGGTGATCAACCCGGCCGAACGCCACCAAACCAATGACCTTCGGCGGCACGTCAAACCTCCGACCACACCCGCCCATAACCGGCAATATGCGCCCCCTACGTCCCGGTCTCCAGAGGCAGGACCGGGTACAGCACGAACACCGATCACCCGGTCTGAGCGACATCGCCGACATCCACGAGTGCTCTGGAACGGCACTTCGGAGTGCGGTCAGTTTCCTTGCATTTCTTCTGGAATCTGTCACCCGCACCGTGTAGGATCGAACATATGTTCGATAGAGAATTCACCTCTGTCCCCGATGGGCTCGACGACATGGAACCAAGCGTGGAGTTGGCAACCGCGCTCAATGACATCGACGTCGATCTGGTGTCGCCGCATGACCGGATCATCGTCATCCGCGCCTACGCCCGAATGGAGTCCTACTACCAGGCCCGCAAGTATCGCGCCATGGCCTCGGTCGCCGACGCCTTGGAAGAAGACGACATGCAGCATGGCCTCGACACCGCTGCCGCCGAGATCCAAGCCGCCCTGTGTCTGACCCGCCGCGCTACCGAAACCGAACTCGGGTTCGCGTTGGATCTGTGGCATCGCCTTCCGCAGGTCTGGTCTGCGTTGGCGGCGGGGATGATCGACTACCGGAGGGCCCGGGTCATCTCCCTCGGGACGGTCCACCTCGACACCGGTGCCGCATGGGAAGTCGTCGAACGCATCTTGGAGGACGCCGGCCGGCTCACCTCCGGCGAGCTGCGGAGCCGTCTGCACCGGATGGCGATCGAAGCCGACCCGGAGGACGCGCGGCTCCGCTACGAGGACGCCGTCAAGGAGCGGCGAGTGGTTCTCGAACCCGCCGATGACGGGACCGCCAACCTGCTCGGCCTCCAGCTGGCTCCCCATCGCGCCGCAGCTGCTTCCCGTCATGTGAACCATCTCGCCCGATCGCTGAGGACGAGGGACGAGACCCGCACCATGGATCAACTCCGCGCCGACGTCCTCATCGACCTGCTCTTGGGCAAGGCACACAGCGGCAAGAAGGCGGGAGCGGTGAATTTGCGGGTCGATCTGGAAACCCTCTCAGGCCTCGCCGAAGACGCAGGTGAGTTGAACGGCTACGGCCCGGTGATCGCCGACATCGCCCGTCAGATCGCCGCTGAAGCCGAAGATGCCGAATGGCGCTACGCCATCACCGACCCGCACACCGGCCAATTGATCACCGACGGGACCACCCGCCGTCGCCCCACCGCCGCGTTGCGCCGCACCGTGGAGGCAAGAGATCAGACCTGTGTGTTCCCCGGCTGTCGCGTGCCCGCGGTCGACTGCGACTTCGACCACAGCACCCGATGGGCCGACGGCGGCGAAACCACAGAAGACAACGGCGCCCCCCTCTGTCGCCACAACCACATCACCAAGGACCAACTCGGTTGGAGCTACCGGCGGCTCCGTGACGGCCGCTACCGATGGCGCAGCCGACTCGGCCACACCTATTACAGCGCCAGATCCCCATAGTCGATCGCGCCGGCGCGCTACCCGACCGTGTACAGCTCGCGGTCCGACCGGTTCAACCGCTCCACGCCGTCGTCGGTGACCGTCACGATGTCTTCGATCCGCATCCCCCAGTGACCGGGTTGGTAGATGCCCGGCTCGATGGAAAAAGCCATGCCGGAGACCAGCTCAGTGGTGTCTCCTTTGACGAGATAGGGTCGCTCGTGGGTGTCGAGGCCGATACCGTGCCCGGTGCGGTGGATGAAGAGCTCGCCGTATCCGCCGTCCTCGATCACGGTCCGAGCTGCGACATCAATGGACCCGGCGGTTACCCCCGGCTTCACCGCATCCACGGCCGATCGTTGCGCGGCGCCGAGCACCTCGTACGCCGCGGCGAACCCCCCCGGGGGGTCTCCCACCACGAACATGCGAGTGGTGTCGGATCCGTATCCATCGAGCCAGCCGCCGAAGTCAACGACAACGGCGTCGCCACGCTCGATCATCCGGCCGGTCGGCTCGTGGTGGGGCGATGCGCCGTTTGGCCCGGAGGCGACGATGGCAAAGCCGCTCCTCTGATGGCCCGAGTCGAGCGTCATCTCGTCGATCAGCCGCGACAGCTCGCGTTCGCTGCGCCCTGAGAACCTGGTCGCCCCCAGCCGGGCAACCACCGCGTCGGTGGCTGCACCCGCGGCGCGGAGAGACGCGATCTCGCCCTCGTCCTTCACCATGCGCAGCTCGGACATCAGCGGTTCGGCCGGTTCGAACCGCGCACCCGGCAGCCGGGTCTGCATGCCGATCAAGAAGGTTGCCCAGGTCTGGTTGCCAACGGCGACGGTGGAAGCGTTGCCGATCAGGCCAGCGAGGATCGCGATTGGATCCTCGGTCTCCGACCAGGCCCGCTTCTCCACACCGGACTCGACGCGCACCTCCTCGAGCACCGGTACCAACAGGACTGGATCACCCTCGGCGGGCAGCACCAGTGCGGTGATGCGCTCGTTCTCCATTGCCTGGTACCCGATCAGATACGGCAGATCGGATCCAACGGTGACGACGAGGGCATCGACGCCGCGGCGAGCCATCTCCAGTCGCGCCGAAGCGATCCGGCGCTCGTTCACGTGGCCTGGGCGAGCGAGTCGCGGGCGTGATAGGAGGAACGGACCAGCGGACCGGACTCAACATGGCTGATCCCGAGAGACTCGCCGTGGCTGCGATATCTGGCGAACTCATCGGGATGGACGTAGCGATGGATCGGGCGGTGCCGCGGCGTTGGCCGGAGGTACTGGCCGATCGTGACCAGATCGACGCCGACCGCCCGGAGGTCGGCGAGCGTCCCGAGCACCTCTTCCTCGGTCTCCCCCATCCCGACGATCAGGCCCGACTTCACCGTGCCCGCCGGGTTGAGCCACTTGGCTCTCGCCAGCAGGGTCAACGACCGTGCGTAGTTGGCGGCGGTGCGGATCTCCCGTTGCAGACGCAGCACGGTCTCGGTGTTGTGATTGAGGACCTCGGGCTTCTCGCCGACCATGGACTCGAGAGCGTCCCGATCGCCCTTGAAGTCGGGGATCAGCACCTCGACGTCGCAGCCGGGAACGAGGTCGCGGATCCTTCGGACCGTCTCAGCAAAGATCCCGGCGCCACCGTCGGGAAGGTCGTCGCGGTTGACCGAGGTCAATACCGCGTGACGCAATCCCATCTGCTGTATGGCCTCGGCGGCCCGCAGCGGCTCATCGACGTCGACCTCGCCGGGCTTGCCCGTGTTGACGTCGCAGAAGGAACAGGCGCGGGTGCAGGTATCACCGAGCAGCATCAAGGTCGCAGTGCCGGCCTCCCAGCACTCATAGATGTTGGGGCAACCCGCTTCCTCGCACACGGTGTTGAGCTCGAGTCCCCGCATCAGCTGCTTCAGCTCCCCGTATCCGTCAGAGCCAAGGTTTGCCCTGACCTTCATCCATTCGGGACGAGCCGGCTCGCCCGGGAGGAGGCCACCGATCAGGATCGGGGTCTCCCCACGGCCGGCCGCGGAGAACGCACCGGATGCGACCATCGCATCGACGTCGTACCGGCCGGATCGCTCGCTTGGCCGGAAGGCGCCGAGCTGTATCTCCGGCTCCACGGATCCAAAGACTGCCGCTGCGTGCGGAACCAGGGCATCGATGACGGACTCCATCGGGAGATGCTCACCGATCAGCTGGGCGATCGAGGTCACCGGCCGGTCGGCGATCCCGCATGGGACGATGTTGGAGAAGTATGCAAGGTCCGGGTCCACGTTGAGGGCAAAGCCGTGGGTTGAAACTCCCCGGGCAACCCGAACCCCGATGGCGGCCACCTTGCCCCGCCCGGTCCACACGCCGGTCTGGCCGGCCTCGGCCCAGGCTTCGATGCCGAGATCGGCGAGGGCGGCGATGAGCATCGCCTCGAGGCGGCGAACGTGGCCGACCATGTCCCAGCCATTTGCCAGCTTCGGGATAGCAACGATCGGGTAGCCGACGAGCTGGCCGGGGCCGTGGTACGTGATGTCGCCGCCGCGATCGACGTGGTGCAACCTGGCACCAATCGCGTCGAGGTCGGCCTCGGCGATGGTGAGATTGGATCCGTCACCGTTTCGGCCGACCGTGTAGGTATGCGGGTGCTCCAGCAGCAGCAGGTAGTCGTCCGCGGACCGACCCTCGGTTCGTCCCTCCCAGAACGCACGCTGCAGGTCCCATGCCTCGTCGTACTCGACGCGGCCGAGCCACCGCACACGGAGGCGGTGGCTCATCGCAGTTCCTGTTCCCAATCCCAGGATTCGAGGTTCCGCTTGATTTGGGCGAGGAACAGCACCGCCGTCGAGCCGTCGAATGCCCGGTGGTCCCAGCTGAGCCCGAGATACCCGATGTGACGAATGGCAACGGTGTCGGTGCCGTCGGGAAGGGTCACCACAACCGGGCGCTTCACCACGGTGTCGGTGGACAGGATGGCGACGTTTGGCTGGTTGATGATCGGTGCGCTCATGAACGAGCCGAACGGCCCCGGGTTGGTGATCGTGAACGTGCTGGTGGAAAGATCCTCCGGATGGAGCTTCCCGGCGCGGGCGCGTTCCGCAACACCGCGGATGTCCCGGGCAAGGCCGGTGAGGCTGCCCGAGTCGGCCTCAGGGAGGGTCAGGACGATGAGCCCTCCCTGACTGAGGTCGACGGCGATGCCGAGGTCAACGCCGCTGTGGAACGTCTGTGTGCCCGCTTCGAGGTCGAACGAGCTGTTCACCGCCGGGTAGGCGCCGAGGGCATCGATCGTCGCCCGCGAGATGAACGGGAGGTAGGTGAGCGAGAAACCCTCGGTTTCCTTGAAACGCGGCCCGTGCCCTTGACGGGCTCGGGCGACCGACTCGAAATCCACCTCGACCGAGGTCCACACGTGAGCCGAAGTTTGCTTCGAGGCGATCATGTGCTCTGCCGTGACGCGACGGATCTTCGTCATCGGTGTGACCCCGCCGGCCTCGTCGGCCGTAGGCGCCGCCGCGTCGGCCGCGGGCACCACCGGTTCGGCCGCTGGTGGCTCTGCTCGCTCCTGGGGCTCGACGGCGACCGCAACCACCGGCTCCTCGACAATCACTTTGGTCGTTGCGGCCACTGCGCCCGTGGCAACGAATGCCTCAACATCCTTTCGGGTGATCCGGCCACCGGTGCCGGTGCCGACAACCTGATCGAGGTCCACGCCGTTGTCGGCGGCGAGCTTCCGCACCACCGGCGAGAGCTGCGCCCGTCGTGAGTCGTCGCCTGCAACAGCGGTCGTCGCGGCGGCTGCGGCGACGGGGACGGCCGGTTGGACGGGAGCCGACTCGGCCGGCGTCGATGCCACCGCGTCGGAGGACTCGGGCGGCGGTCGCTCGGTACCCGTTGGCCCCTGCTGCGACCACACCGCGCCCGCGCCGGCCGGTGCCTGGGCGGCGACCGGCTGTGGCGAAGGGGCCTCTTCGGGGGCTGCTTCCGCTGCTGGCTCCGTCACCGGTTCTTCCGCCGCCCCCGGCTCCTCGTCGGCGCCGGTGATGACGACGATCTCGGTACCGACCTCGACCGTTTCGCCCTCCTGGACGAGGATCTGCTCGATGACGCCGGCTACCGGCGACGGCATCTCGGTGTCGACCTTGTCGGTGGAGATCTCGACGAGAACCTCATCGATGGCGATCTCGTCGCCGACCTGCTTCGCCCAGGAAAGGATGGTGCCCTCGGTGACCGTTTCACCGAGTTGGGGCATCGTGACCGTCACTGCCATCGGAAAGCGTCTCCTCCGTACGTGTTCAGTTTTCTGTTGTGCTAGTGCAGCGGTCGACCGGCGGCGGCCATCAACGTCTCGCCGATCGCCTCGGATACGGTCGGGTGGGCATGAATAAACGCCGCGGCCTCGGCCGGCACGGCCTCCCATCCAACAACGTACATCAACTCGTGAATGATCTCGCCGGCCAGGGGATCCACGACGGTGGCGCCAAGCACCGGGCCGTTCTTCTCTGCCACGATCTTGACCGTTCCTCCGGTCTCGTTGTGAATGATCGCCCGGGCGAGCCCCCGCATGCCGTGCTCGGTGGTCTCTACGTCGTGCCCGAGCGCGATCGCCTCCTCCTCGGTCAGCCCGACCGAGGCAACTTCGGGCTGCGAGTAGACGATCATCGGAATGGCCCGGTAATTGATTGCATCGCTCGCTCCGGTGGCGATGTGGGTGATCGCCGCCATCCCCTCGGCGAACCCGACATGGGCGAGCTGCGCGGTGCCGGCGACGATGTCACCGATCGCATAAATCCGGGGATTCGCAGTCTGCATCGTCGTCTCATCCACCACGATGAAACCGCTGTCAATCGTCACGCCCGCATCCTCGAGACCGATGTTCGACGTCACCGGTTTGCGCCCAACCGCGACCAGGACGACATCGACCGTGACCGCGTCGTCTGCGAATGGGACCGATACTTCTGAGCCCTTGATCTCGGCGGGCCCGACCGCGGTGCCGGTCCTAATGGCGACGCCCTTTCGTTTGAGGGCTCTGCTCAACGCCTTTGCCGCCTCGGGCTCCATGCCCGGCAGTACCTGGTCCTCCATCTCGAAAAGGTGGACCTCGCTGCCGACGTCGGCGAGCAACGAGGCGAATTCGATCCCAATGGCACCGGCGCCGATCACCGCTACCCGACGGGGCTGATCCATCCAGTCCAGCGCTTCGTCGCTGGTGACGATCCATTCGCCGTCGATGTCGTAGCCGGGAATCGCCCCGGGAACCGACCCGGTGGCAACGATGATGTGCTTGGCCTCGAGCGTCGTATTCTCGCCATCGGCGAGCGCAACGTGGACCTGGCCGTCGACGATCCGCCCGAACCCATCGAGGATGTCAACCCCGCGGGCCTTGAGCAGGCCCGTAAGACCCTTCACCAGCCCGTCGACCACGCCGTTCTTCCGTTCGAGCGCGGCTCGCCAGTCGAGTTTCGGCTCGCCGGCCTGCACGCCGAACGTGTCGGCGGTGGCCACCGTGTGAAAGACGTGGGCGGTCTCGAGCCAGCTCTTGGCCGGAATACAACCTCGGACCAGGCAGGTGCCCCCCACCGTGTCCTTCTCGACGAGTGCGACGGAAAGCCCGAAGTTGTGCGCATACAGGGCCGCCGCGTAGCCGCCGGGGCCTCCGCCGATGATCACCACGTCGTACAACAGACCTCCACGGAGCGACGACTTGAGGTTAGTGGAGGGAGTGGCCATGCTTGTTTGGCTATGCAGACCCGCTACCTGATCCTTGCCTCGTTGATCACCGGTCTCGCCATCCTGATCGCCGCCGCGCTGTGGTTCTCAGGAATCTGATCCGATCCCCAGCAGCCGCTCGGCGTTCTCATAGAGCACCCGGTGCCTCAGCCGATCATCCGCCAGCTCCCACTCCTTGAGTTGCTCGTCGAGATCGGCAAACGCCCAGCCGCTGCCGAACAGCGCCTTGTCGGTGTCGAGCATTGAGGCTGAATCGTCGAACACCGTGGCGTATTCGGCGGCGGGCGCCCCGATCAGGCTGAGCCACACGTTCTGTTTGTGCGAGGCAACCGCAAGCGCCTCCTGGCGCCACAGCCCTCCGTTGTGGGCCATCACGACTCTCAGGTCCGGATACAGGGAAGCGACCACGTCGACACCCCGGGGGTCGCCGTGGGAGAGTCGCAGCCCAGCGCCACCCGGCAGGCCGCGCCCCAGGCGCGAGATGCCGGTGTGGAACAGCACGATCAGACCGTGGTCGGAGGCGTTTGCCCACAGCGTGTGGGTCGAGCGCTCGGCCGGGTCGAAGGCCTGAGCCACCGGGTCGAAGGCCAACCCGGCAAGGCCGAGGCGCGCCGCCTCGTGGACGCCTGCCACCGCCTTTGCCCCCATCGCCGGGTCTACCGAGCCGAAGCCGATGAAGATCGATTGATCCGAGGCAACGATCTCTGCCACGTCCTCGCTCGAGAACGGGCGGTGCCGTGTCGTTGAAACGGTGTCAAGGCCAAGAATCACTGCTCTGCCGTCGCGCCGGCGATAGTGGTCGGCCACGTCCACGGCGGTCAGGACATCCAGGCCGACGTCGAATGGTGCCACCGGGCCTTCGACGAATTCGGCGACCGGCGGATGCACATGGAAGTCGATGAAGGTCCTCAAGAGTGCCGGAACCCGCGATTTCGTGCCTCCGCTGCGGTGTCGGGGCTGAAGGACTGGAGGCCGTTGTGCTTTACCAGCGCATCGCGCTCGACGCGGTCGCTCAAGACCGCGTAATCGGCGTCGTCGTCGCAGTCGAACAGCTCCATGTCATCGCGGGTGCCGATGAATCGGTGCTCGGCAAACGTGCTCAGGCGGGCCATGACCGCGGACGATAGCGCCGCCCTAGTCTTGACCCGCCTGCTCGCCGACCGCGCCGAGCTCGGCGAGATATGCGGCTTGCAGGTCGAGCACCGCGAAGATCACCGACGGCTCGTACCCGTACCCCTGTTCGATGGCCCGCTCCTGGGCATATGCGGCAGCGTCGACTCCTGCAACGATTGCCGCACCCTCTCGATGGTCCGGGCGTTGCAGATAGTGCATCTCCCACTCGAGGATGCGACGCACATCACCACGCCCGACTTCCGCCTTGGTCGATTTGCTCAGGCCGTTCCACACGAAGTCGAGCGCGTCCTCGACGCTGTAGACGATTGCCACCTCACTCGGAGTGCGCTCCTGGAGCAAGAGCCCGACCCCGAAGATCACCAGAACAGCAACCAGAGCAAGCAGCAGGAGGAGTGGAGCCATCTGGGCAGCGTACCGACCGCCAAATCGTGTGTAGTGCTACCTTTCCGCCGCGATGACCCTGGAAACGCTGAGTCTCTTCTTCGCCCTCCTCGCGATCGCGGCAACCGCCGCAACGATCGGGATCGTCGGCATTGGACTCGCCGGCACCACCAGGGTCGGCGCCCCCCTAAGGCATACGGTGTTCTCCGCGTTCCAGGGGCTCGAACTGTGGCTGGCGTTTGCAGTGGCAGCGACCGCAACCCTCGCAAGCCTCTACCTGTCAGAGGTCGCACACCTCATCCCGTGCACCCTCTGCTGGTACCAGCGGATCGCCATGTATCCGTTGGCGGTGATCCTCCTGATCGCTGCCATCCGCGCCGACCACCGCATCAGGATCTATGCGGCAACGCTGGCCACGATCGGCGCCGGCATCTCGCTGTACCACCGCTTCATCCAGGCGTTCCCGGACCTGGAGGGCGGAACCTCGTGCGACCCCAACGCACCGTGCACCGCCGCCTACGTTGAGATCTTCGAGTTCATCACGATCCCCACCATGGCGCTGAGCGGATTCCTGTTCATCCTCGCCCTGCTGTGGCTTGATCGATTCAATACCCCGGCCGATCCACCATCATTGACCGCCAACGAGCCGGAGAAGCCATGACACAAAAGAAGACGTTTTCGATCAAGACCCTGCTGATCGCAACCGGAGGCGTGCTGATCGTCGCACTGCTGGTGGGCGCCGTCCTGTTCGGCGGCAGCACCGAGCAGACCGGCTCCCCCGAGGTGTCGGGAATCCTGCCCCCCATGCCGGCCAGCGTTCGCGCCGACCAGACGGCGACGGGCAGCGAAGCCCCGACCGTGGTGGGCGCCGACTTCGACGGCAACGAGGTCTCGATCCAGAACGACGGGCGACCGAAAGCCATCGTGTTCCTGGCACATTGGTGCCCGCACTGCCAGGCCGAGGTCCCCTCGGTGCAGGCGTGGCTCGACGCCACCGGCGGGGTCGAGGGCGTCGACATGTATTCGGTGGCCACCGCAGTCAACTCGAGCCGGGGAAACTACCCGCCATCGGACTGGCTGAGCAACGAAGGCTGGTCGGTCCCGGTGATCCGCGACGACGCCAACAGCTCCGTCCTGGTCGCCCATGGCAACGGCGGGTTCCCGTTCTGGGTGTTCACCAACTCCGACGGCACGGTTGCGCTGCGGATTGCCGGCGAGCTCCCCATCGCGGACCTGGAACAGATCATGGGAGGGCTCACCTAAGTCCAGGGTCCGAACTCCCGACTCTCGACTCTCATTAGGCTCTCGCTCCATGGAACTTGGATTGATGGTCGAACCGCAGGTCGGCGGCTCATATCAGCGATTGCTTGAACTGGCCCGTTGGTCCGAGGAACAGGGACTCGACGCCTTCGCCCGCTCGGATCACTACCTCAACGGCGAGGAGTCGGCGCCGGCAACGGATTCGTTGACCTCCTTTGGCGGGCTGGCGAGGGAGACCGAGCGGATCCAGCTGGTCAGCCTGGTGTCGCCGCTCACCTTCCGTCACCCGGCGGTGCTTGCCAAGACCGCAGCCACGCTCGATGAGATGTCCGGCGGCCGGTTCGCCCTCGGCATCGGCACCGGCTGGATGGAGTCCGAGCACGAGGCATTCGGCATCGAGCTGTTCACCCTCCGGGAAGGCTTCTCGAGACTCTTCGAGACGCTCAGCTATGTCCGTTCCGCCTTCTCCGGAACCGAGGGGTTCAGCGGCCGCCACTACCACCTCGCTGCCGGATTCGAAGTGCTCCCCCGCCCCGCAGACGTGCCGATCGTGGTCGGCGGGTCCGGGATGAAGAAGACACCGACCATGGCGGGCCGCTTCGCCAACGAGTACAACATGTTCGTCAGCAACACCGACACGATCGAACAGCGGCTCGAGGTCATGCGTGCCGCCGCCGAGGCCGCCGGCCGCAAGCCGCAGGACATCCGGATCAGCGTGTCGTCGCCCGCAATGATCGCAGACACCGAGGACGGCTACCGGGCGTTGCTCGAGAAGCGCGGCGCCAAGCGCGACATGACTGCAGACGAATACGAGGCCTTCCTGGCCGAAAAGAACATTCCTCGCGGGACCCTGGATACGGTCGCCGACGCCGTCGATGTATTGGCCGGTGTTGGAGTTTCCCGCTTTTATCTGCAGGAAATCACCGCCCTCGACAAGATCGACACCGGCCGAATCGGATCGATCTTTAATGCACTACGCGGATAGGGGAAAACCTGCCGGGTACGGCCTGCGAAGGCTCTAACCTCGGCGTGTGACCGACCTGCTCGTCGTCGACGACCTCCATGCCGCCGCCGAAGGCACCGAGATCCTCAAGGGCATCAACCTCACCGTCGCCCCCGGGGAGACCCACGCCATCATGGGGCCGAACGGGTCGGGAAAGTCGACGCTGGCCAATGTGCTGCTCGGCCACCCCGGCTACCTGGTCACCAAGGGCACGGTCACCTACAAAGGCGTGGACATCACCCGCATGACCCCGGAAAAGCGGGGCAAGGCCGGCATGTTCCTCGGCTTTCAATACCCACAAGAGATCCCCGGGGTCTCGGTGGTGAACTTCCTGCGCACGGCACTGTCCAACCGCACCGGTACCGACCTCACCGTGCTCGAGCTGCGCCTCAAGGTCATGGATGCTCTGCAGGACCTCGACATGGATCCGAGCTTTGCCGATCGCTATCTGAACGAAGGTTTCTCCGGCGGTGAGCGCAAACGCAACGAGATTCTCCAAATGGCGGTACTCGAGCCCGACCTCGCCATCCTCGACGAGACCGACTCCGGTCTCGACATCGACGCGCTGAAGATCGTCGCCGAGGGAATCGAGCGACTGCGAAACGACGAGCGCGGCATTGTCGTAATCACGCATTACCAGCGCATGCTCGACTACATCACCCCCGACGTCGTCCATGTCATACTCGACGGCCGTATCGTCGAGGCGGGCGGACCCGACCTTGCGGACGCCATCGAAGACACCGGCTACGAGCGGTATCGCACCGAGGCGGCTGCGGGGTGAACGACCTCGCTCACCTCCGCGAAGACTTCCCGATCCTCGGCCGCGAGGTGAACGGCCATCCGCTGGTCTACCTGGACTCGGCTGCCACGACCCAGAAGCCGGTACAAGTGATCGACGCCGTCGACCACTTCTACCGGACATCGAACGCCAACGTCCACCGTGGCGCCTACGCCCTCTCCGAGGAAGCCACGCAGGCCTACGAGGGAGCACGGGCCAAGGTGGCGTCCTTCATCAACGCCGGCTCCAAGAACGAGGTCGTATTCACCAGGGGGACCACCTCCGGCCTCAACCAAATTGCCTACGGCTACGGCCTCAACGTGCTCAAACCCGGAGACAAGGTGCTGCTGACGATCATGGAGCACCATTCGAACATCGTGCCCTGGCAGCTCGTTGCCAAACACACCGGGATCGAACTGGTGTACCTGACGCTGAACGACGATTTCGAGGTCGACCTCGATGGTCTCGAGGAAGTGCTCGACGACCGGGTGAAGATCATCACCGTCTCCGGGATGTCGAACGTCACCGGAGCGCTCGGCCCCGTCCGAGAGCTGGCCGATGCAGCCAAGAGCGTCGGGGCCCTGGTCGTGGTCGATGGTGCCCAGCTCGTGCCGCACCACCCCACCGACGTTGCCGAGCTCGGCGCCGACTTCCTGGTGTTTTCCGGGCACAAGATGCTCGGCCCCACCGGCATCGGGGCAATGTGGGGCAGGCCGGAGCGCCTGGAGGAGCTCGAGCCCACCGAGGGCGGCGGTGAGATGATCTCCGACGTCCAGCTCTACGAGTCGCGTTGGGCACCGGTGCCGCACAAGTTCGAGGCGGGAACACCACCCATCGCCCAGGCAGTCGGGCTCGGCGCCGCTGTCGAGTATCTCGAAAAGGTAGGGATGCCGGCGATCCGCGATCACGAGATCGAGATCACCCGCTACGCGCTCGACCGCCTCGCCGAGGTTCCCGATCTGACCGTCTATGGCCCTTCGGACACAACCAAACGCGGCGGTGCCGTCAGCTTCGAGCTCGCCGACATCCACGCCCACGACGTCGCAACCATCCTCGACCAGTACGGCGTGGCGGTCCGTGCCGGGCATCATTGCGCAAAGCCGCTCATGCGCCACCTCGACGTGGCCGCCACCGCCCGTGCCTCGTTCTATCTCTACAACAACAACGACGACGTCGACCGACTCATCGAGGCGCTCTATGAAGCCCGCAAAGTCTTCGGCCTCGACGACTGACCAAACCGGGCGGGGCGGTATCGTTTTGCCATGAGCAATCTCGAAGAGCTGTACCGCCAGGTCATTCTCGACCACTACCGCAACCCACGGCGCCGGGGAAAGCTGACCGGGCCGCACGTCCATGCCGAGGGGCTCAATCCGTCGTGCGGCGACGAGTTCTTCCTCGATCTGCTCATCGAAGACGGCGTGATCACCGATATGGCGATCGATGGCCAGGGGTGCTCCATCTCGCAGGCTTCGGGTTCGATGATGACCGACGCCATTGTCGGCAAGAGCGTCGAGGACGTCCGGATCGTGTCCGGCCAGTTCAAGCTGATGATGGGGATCGACGAGGGTGACGACCCGCTCGACCATGAGCGCCCCGGAGCCGTGCTCGGCGATCTCGAGGCATTGCAGGGGGTCCGAAAGTTTCCGGTGCGCATCAAGTGTGCGGATCTGCCCTGGACGACGCTGGCCGACGCCCTTGATCATGCAGAGGATGAGTAGCCTGAAACCGTGGAGTACTCACCAACCACCGCTCTCATCGTGGTGGATGTGCAGAACGACTTCGCCGACCCGGAGGGATCGCTGTACGTAACGGGTGGTGAAGAAACGCTCCCATTCATCAATGCCAACATCGGGGCAGCCCGCGATGCTGGCTCGGTCATCGTCCGCACCCAGGATTGGCACCCCGAGCACACCCCACACTTCGCCGAAGATGGCGGTATCTGGCCCCACCATTGTGTCGCTGGAACCTGGGGGGCTGAATTCCATCCAGAGCTCGCGGGCGAAGGACCGGTTGTTCAGAAAGGCACGAGCGGCGAAGACGGCTACTCCGGTTTCACCGTCCGCGATCCCGAGACCGGCGAGGAGAGCCCGACCGGGCTCGAGCAACTCCTTCGTGACCGGGACGTGACCAGGGTCGCCGTACTCGGCCTCGCCACCGATTACTGCGTATTGGACACCGCGGTCGACTCCGCAAGGCTCGGCTTCGAGACCACGCTGCTGGCCGACGGCACCAAGCCGGTCAACGTCGAGCCCGGCGACGGAGCCAGAGCCATTGCCGAGATGGTGGCCTGCGGCGTGAACGTCGAGTAGCGGTTACCCGGTCTCCCAATCGCCGGCGCCGAGCGGCGGCTCGTCCGTTGCTCTGATGAGGACGGAACCTTCGGCATCGACGAAGTCGCCGTCGACCCAGATCCCGGCCCCGACCGCGACGCCGGAACGGGCATGGCCGCTGCTCCCCCACTCGACGTAGCTGACGATCGAGCTCGTGCTGCCGAAGTTGGAGTCGCGGTACAGGCCAATTTCCCCGCCGGACGCGCTGAGCGATCCAAAGCGGCCGCCGGCGTCGATCACGGGACCGTCAACGTCGAGGCCGACCACGGTGGTAGTGGTCACGTACACGGTCTCGCCGGGCGCCAGCTCCTGGGAGGGCATCCCGAAGTATGAGGGGCGCTGGCAGAGCTGCCACCGCTCGAGGTTGCCGGTTTCGCTGCCAATGTTGGTGATCGCGACGTAGCCCTGGTCGCCGAACACGACCTCGGTCACGGCGAAGACGGCGCCCTCGCCGGCGGCAGCAGTTGTCGTGGTTTCCGCCGTAGCGGTCGTCGTGGTTTCGTCGGCGGCTGTGGTCGTCGTCTCCTCTGCCGCAGTCGTGGTCGTCGCCGCGGCGGCGGCAGCGGCCGTGGTCGTGGTGTCATCGCCGCTAGCTCCGCATGCTGCGGCAACAAGAGCAAGGACGATGAGCAACATCAGCTTCTTCATCGGGGAACACTCCTGGGATCGGGTAGCCGATTGTATTTCACCCGAGAGCTGTCGCTGACGGCACGGCACCGCTTAATGAAGCTTTAATCAAGCGCGGACTCGCGACTCGCGACTCAGTACGCTCGCAACATGCGCGGCATCGTGTTCGATTTGTTCCACACACTGGTTGACCCCGAGGATTTTCGGCCGCGGGAGTCGTGGCGACTGCGTCACGTTGCCGAGACCATCGATGCCAACGGACGGGACCTGGTCATGTTCTGGAA
>Ga0255056_10000007_pt1 | contig 45210 bp, 40 predicted proteins | sample Cases_109_1_MG_FD_183639 | JGI IMG/M metagenome (GOLD analysis project Ga0255056, IMG submission 183639) | Seawater microbial communities from Amundsen Gulf, Northwest Territories, Canada - Cases_109_1 | ecosystem: Environmental > Aquatic > Marine > Gulf | place: Canada: Northwest Territories... | reverse complement strand
GCTTGACCCCCCTCCCTCCCTACGGTCGGGACTCCCCCCTGAGGAGGGAGCAAAAGAAACCTCCCCGTTTACGGCGCGACTCCCCCCTGAGGGTGTTCTGTCGCGCCGGGTTGCGACACTTGTAGCAGCAGCGCGACTCTTGCTTCCCCCTCTCGGTGGAGGTGCCGAACGAAGCGACGCGGAGGGACCCATTCTTTACCTCCCCCTCAGGTGGAGGTGCCGAACGAAGCAAGGCGGAGGGGGTCAAAGCGCTGCCGCGACCACGGCTTGACCCCCCTCCCCGCCTACGGCGCGACTCCCCCCTGAGGAGGGAGCAAAAGAGAGCCAAGAAACCTCACTCGCCTTCGGTCCGTTGCTGCGCCAGCCGCAGATACGCCACCAGGCCGTCGATCTGGGCGTCGGTGAGCCGGTCATCGAAGCCGGGCATCGCACCGGGCCCGACCTTGATCACGTTGGTGATCTGGGCGTCAGAGAGCGCGACATCCGCGTTCGAACCTGGACCGATGGGGGGACCCGCGGCGCCGGAGAGATCCGCGCCATGACACTGGGCGCAGGCTCTTCCATAGAGCTCCTCACCGACCTTCCCCTCGAGCGGGTCGCTGCACGCACCGACCACGATGGCGACGACGAGGACGACCAGCAGCCGGCGGACGTTCACGAGAGCTCTGCGGCGGTGGCGATGGCCGTGAGCACCGCGGCGGCCTTATCGACGCATTCGCGGTATTCGGCCGCGGGGTCGCTGTCGGCGACGACACCGGCACCGGCTTGTACCCACGCCTCGGTCCCATCGGCGATCATCGTCCGGAGTCCGATCGCCGTGTCGACGTTCCCGGAAAAATCGATGTACCCGACCGCGCCGGCGTACGGGCCCCGCGCCGTGACTTCCAGCTCATCGATGATCTCCATCGCTCGTACCTTCGGGGCCCCGGTGACCGTGCCGTGGGGGAACGTTGCCTTGAGCACGTCTACCGGGCCCAGACCCCCGCGCAACGTGCCCGAGACGCCGGAGACGATATGCATCACGTGCGAGTAGCGCTCGATCACCATCAGCTCGTCGACTTCGACGGTGCCGTACTCGGCGACCCTGCCGACGTCGTTGCGCGCCAGGTCCACGAGCATGACGTGCTCGGCGAGCTCCTTTTCGTCGGCGAGCAGCTCGGACTCGAGGCGCTCGTCCTCCTCCGGCGTCGCACCCCGGGGTCGGGTGCCGGCGATCGGCCTGCTGTACACCACGCCGTCACGCACCCTGGTCATCAGCTCCGGCGACGATCCTGCGATCGAAAGCGTGCCAAGGCGCAGGAAGTACATGAACGGCGACGGGTTCACCAGCCGCAAAGCCCGGTACACCGCAAAGGCGTCTCCATCGAAATCGACGGCGAATCGAACTGAGGGGACGATCTGGAAGGCATCGCCGGCATGGATGTAGTCGATGGCGCGGCCCACCGCAGCCTCGAAGGCCGCCCGGTCGATGTTGGCCGCTGCGGGGACGGCAACGGTGGGGACCGGGCGAGCCGTGGCGCCCGGTGATGGGGCTGTGGCGAGGCGATCGGCATCGCTCAAGAGTCGCTCGACCGCCTGGCGATATTGAGCAGCCGGATCCTCGCCGACGAACACGTTCCTGATCAGCAGCACGGTGTCGCGCAGTGAGTCGATGGCGGCCATCGCGCCCGTGAACTGCCAGACCATCTCCGGGAATCCTCGGTCGTCGGCTGGCCGGTCCGGGAGATCCTCGATGTAGCGAACCATGTCGTAGGCGAGGTACCCGACGGCGCCGCCGTGCAGCGGTGGTGGGGTGGCTCCCAGCCCGATCACGTCCGACGGCGGGGCGGAGAACCGGTCGATGACCGCAGCCAGCACCGTCAGTGGGCCGCCATCGGGGAGATCAAGATCGCTGCCGTCGATGCGGGTCTGTCCGTCGCTGGCGGTCAGGGTGAACTCCGGATCCCAGCCGACGAAAGACCAGCGAGCCCACCGTTCGCCCTTCTCCACCGACTCGAGAAGGAACCCGTCTTCGTCGTCGACCAGCTTCTCGAAGACCGAAACCGGAGTATCCCGGTCTCCAAGCATCTCGAGCGCCACCGGCACGACCGAGTAGTCCGAAGCGAGAGCGAGGAATTCCTGTTCGGTGAGCGAAAACTCCATCGAGCGAGACTAGACGGGTCTCGCAAGTCTCAAGCAGGACTCGCGACTCGGGCTCGCAACTCGGGCTTGCGACTTGCGGCTCGCCACTCGCGACTCAGGACGTCGTCAGGCTCTCCAGCCCGATGGCGCTCAACAGATCGAAGAAGAAGTTTGAGAGGCGGCCAATGTTCCCGGTGACCATGATCACGCCGAAGGCGGCGAGCAACAGTCCAGACCCGACCGTGATCGGGGTCAGATAGCGCTTGATCCAGTCGAAGGTCGAGAACGCTTTTGCCAGCAGTAGCGAGGTGATCAGAAACGGAATGCCGAGACCGAGTGAATAGAACAACAAGACCAACATCCCATCGGTCACCGTGCCCGCAGTTGCGCCGAGGGCGAGGGCCGAAGCGAGGAACGGGCCGATGCACGGCGTCCACCCGAAAGCGAAGGCGGCGCCCATCAACGGCGGCCCAAAGAACCCGAGCCGCTGCGCCCCATGGGCCTCGACGCGGCGTTCCTTCATGAAGGGCAGCAGCGCCTGGGGCGTCCACACCGCGGTGAAGGCGATGAACAGCCCCATAACGATGATCACCCAGCCGGCGACGATCGTGAACACCTGTCGGTTCAGGATTGCTGAGAGGGAGGTGGCGGTCGCACCAAGAGCGACAAACACCGCGCTGAAGCCGAGCACGAACAACGCGGTCATGCCGACGACCCGCTTCATCGAGACGTCCCCCTCGGAGAGCTCCTGCATCGAGTACCCCGACATCAGTGAGATGTAGCCGGGGAGCAATGGGAGAACGCACGGCGAGAGGAACGAGGCCGCGCCCGCCAGCATCGCCGCGATGATTGAGATCTCGGTCACGTTCTTTCCGTATGAAGGGGCCGAGAGGACAAACGGTAGCGATGGTCAGGATGTTCCCGGTGCCAGTAGGCTCCCCATCGCTTTCTATGGCGCTTCCGACGTTTCTCAGCCCCACCGATCGACTCACTGTCGCCGACCGCAGGATCGTGTTCCTGCTCGGCATCGTCGCTTTCGTCGCGGGCTACACCGGGTCGGCGATGGCGCACACCCTTCCGTATGCCCGGTTGAGCCTCGACCTTTCGGAAGGAACCATGAGCCTGATCTTCGCCGGGGTTCGCGCCGCCTCGTTGCTCGGGGTCGTCTTCTCGATTGCCGCCGATCGCCGCGGTAGGCGCAAACCACTCATCGCCGCGTTCACCCTGCTCGCCGCGGGGAGCCTGCTCACCGCGTTTGTGCCGGTGGCCGCTGTCTACGCCCTCTCCCAATCCCTGGTCAGGATTGGGGTGGTCGCAATCGCCGCGCTCGGCATCGTCATGATCGCCGAGGAGATGTCGGCGGGCGTTCGCGCCTATGGCATCGGCCTGTATGGGCTCGCCGGATCCCTCGGTGTCGGCACGGGCCTGCTGATCCTCCCGCTCGCCGAACAAGCGGACGAGGCGTGGCGAATCTTGTTTGCCCTCGGTGGCCTTGGCCTGCTCGCAGTGCCGCTGCTGCTGCGATTTCTCCCCGAGTCGCGGGCATTCCGCAAGGGTGCTCCGATCGGTTTCATCACTGCTCTTCGCATGGGTCTCGGCAGGCACTTCTGGCCCCTCGCAGGTATCTCGTTCTTCGTCGCAGCCTTCTCGGCACCCGCCTTCGACTTCGTCCTGGAACGGTTGATCAATGATCTCGCCTGGGAGGCCGGGGCTGCGCGCTTCCTCTTGATCGTCGCCAGCGGACTCGGCACGCTCGGACTGCTCGTCGGCGGTCGTTCCTCGGATCGGATCGGCAGGCGCCCGACGGCCGTGGTCGCGATGCTGATCGGCGTCGCCGGCGGACTCGGCTTCTACCTGCTCGATTCGGGCTGGTTCCTCGCCGTTGCCGTGTTCCTCGCCACGTTCGGTGCCACCCTGCTGACTCCTGCGCTGGGAGCGATGCGGGCGGAGCTGTTCCCAACCAAGGTGCGGGCAACAGCCTCGGCGTGGGTGACGAACGTTGCCATCGTCGGGAGCATCACCGGGTTCATCGTGGGTGCTCTGCTCATCGACGAGATCGGTCTCCCGACCACGATCGCCATCCTTGCGCTCGGCGTCATCGGCGCGGTGCTCTTGACCCTCCGGCTCCCCGAGACCAAGGGGATGGACATCGCACGGGCGCGGCCTAAGAGTCGGGCGTGAGGTTCTTGTCCGGATAGGCACACAGGTCCTCGAGGGGACACTCCCAGCACCGCGGCTTTCGTGCATCGCAAACATCTCGCCCGAACTGGATGACCCGCATGGAGATGCCGTCCCACTCCTGCTCCGGATACAGCGATCGAAGGGCGAACTCGATCCGGGTCGGATCCTTGGTATCAACGAGGCCCAGTCGGTTGGCCACCCGGTTCACATGGGTGTCGACGGCGATGGCGGGTACGCCAAACGCCTCGGCGAGCACGACGCTGGCCGTCTTCCTCCCCACCCCGGGGAGCGTGATGAGGTCGTCGAGGTCGGCGGGCACCGTGCCGTCGAATCGTTCTGCCAGGTCGGCGGACAGGGCGATGACCGACTTGGTCTTCTGCCGGAAAAACCCGGTCGAATAGACCACCGCTTCGACCGCTTCGGCGTCCGCTGCCGCCAGGTCCTCGGCGTCAGGCCAACGCTCGAACAAGATCGGCGTGACCGCATTGACATTCTCGTCGGTGGTCTGCGCGGACAGCACGGTGGCGACCAGCAACTGCCATGGATCGTCGTAACGCAGCGCGGTGCCCATCTGCGGATACCGATCCTTCAGCCGATCGAGGACTTCGGCCGCGGCTTTGCGTTCATTGTCGGTTGGAGCGGGGACCTCTGGCATGGCTATTCCACCGGCTGGTATCTGTTGGATCGGACTTCGAAATGCCTGATCCCGCGGGCACACAGGCCGATCCCTGCAATCGCCACGAACAACACGATGAGCAGTGCGCCAAGCAACTCGATGCCGGTGAAATAGCCGGGCTGGCATACGCGAAGACCGGTCGGACACAGACCAAAGGCCGTTCCCCCCGAGACCAGGTCAAAGACGACCAGCAGCGGCACCACCAGCACCGCGGCGACCACTGCGAGCAGTACGCCGATGACGATTCTGAGTACGACGACCACGCACCGCAGCGTACCCCCGGGAGCGGCCATTGCAGCAGACTGCTACCGTTGAATGACACCCATGTCATTCGCACGATGAAGCAATCCACCGTCCCATCCGGGTATCACGTCGAGGAGTTCACCGAGGAAGAGCGCGCCGTGCTCGGCAGGTTCTTCACCGAGCTCGACGGTCCCGTCTATGCGGTGGTCAACCTTCCCGAAGTGGTCAAGGGGGCATTGTTCGCCCGCTACAGCCGGTCCCCCAAGTCGGTGCGACGGCTCTTCCTCGATGAGTTCCTCGGCGATGCCGACGTCGGCATCCAGGCGATCGCCGACCGGCTCGAACCTGGCGATCCTATCGTGAACCTGCAGCGGGCCGAAGATCTTTTCGATCGCGTCTTCACCCAGTATGGGGACGACTCGGTTGCGCAACTCGGTGGCGCCCATATCGCCTGTGAGCAAGCATCCAACCTGCTCACCAAGGTGCTGGAGTGGGGCAGGCTCGCCTCCTATCTTGAACAGTCGACGCGATACATCTTCTACGACCAAAAGCTCGGCTCCCGGTATCGCTACCACGTGCCGGCCGAGCTGATCGGAACCCGGCTGGAGGCCGAGTACTCGGCGACGATGGATTGGCTGTTCGACACGTATTCGTCCCTCGTTGCCAGGGCCGTGCCGTATTACGAGACGCTCTTTCCTCAGCGAGAGAGCGACCCGAATTTTGTTTACCGGGCAACGATCAGGGCGAAGGCCTGTGACGACCTGCGCGGTCTGCTGCCGGCGTCGACGGTGTCGAACCTCGGCATCTTCGCCAGCGGTCAGGCCTACGAGATGCTGCTGATGCGGATGCGCGCCCACCCGCTCGAGGAGGCCCGCGCCTACTCGGATCTGATGCTGACCGAGCTGCGCAAGGTGATCCCGTCGTTCCTCAAGCGGGTCGACGTGCCGGATCGCGGGGTGGCCTGGAGCGACTATCTGGCGTCGGTGGCCGCCGACCTCAACTCCAGGGCCGCGGAAGTCGGGCTCGATCCCCAGCCAAGAGACCAGGTAACACTGGTCGAGTGGGACCCCGAAGCCGAGACCAAAGTCGCCGCCGCAGCGCTCTACGGAGTGTCCGACCTCCCGGACGATCAACTGCTCGACTACGTTCGCTCCCTGCCCGCGAACGAAGTGCGGAAGCTGATCGATCTTGCGGTCGGCGAACGGGGCAACCGAAGGCACAAGCCCGGGCGGGCATTCGAGCGAGCGTTCTACCGCTTCGACGTCCTGTCGGATTACGGCGTGTTCCGCGACCTGCAACGGCATCGCATGCTGACGCTCGAATGGCAGCGGCTGTCCCCCACCCATGGCTTCACGACCCCCGATTCGATTGCAGATATCGGCGCCATGGATGTGTGGATGGAAGCAATGGAGCGCACCGCGCAGCTCCACGAGCGAGTCGCATCCGAACACGGATTGGATGTCGCCCAATACGCGATCCCGTTCGCCTATCGGGTGCGGTACTACCTCCATATCAATGCCAGGGAGGCATTTCATTTCATCGAGCTACGGAGCCAGCGGCCGGGGCATCCCGATTACCGCAGCGTCGCCCAGGCGATGCACCGGCTCATCGGCGAGGTCGCCGGGCACCGAACGATTGCCGACGCCATGTCGTACGTGGACCATGAGCAGTACGACCTGGCACGGCTCGAGGCGGAGCGCCGCTCGGCCGCCAAACAAGCAGCCCTCGAAGTCTGAGGCGAAGCGAAGCTGAGCCGGGGAGGCGGTGAGGCCCAGGTAGCCTCCCGGCGAGGAGGACATATGGCTCAACTGAACATCGATGAGTTCGTCGAACGCTTCCAGGAGCGCGCCGAGGCAGTGAAAACGCGCGGGATCCCACCGCTCGAGGGGGAAGCTCGCCGCACCTGGATCGCAAGCGCCGAAAAGGACTACATGGACTACTCGCTCATCGGGCGGGCGAATTGGTCGGTCGAGGACGACGCCCTGGTCCTGCGGATCCCGCTCACCGCCGAATGAACGCGATGAAAAGCGGGGAGGGCCAACGGGGCCGACGGGGCCAAGCAATGGTCGCGGCATCGCTTTGACCCCCTCCGCCTCGCTTCGCTCGGCACCTCCCCCTGAGGGGGAGGCAAAGTCAGTGCTCGATCGCAGCTTGCTCCTGGTCTCCGGGAAGGGCGGGGTCGGGAAGTCGGCCGTGACTGCGGCGCTGGCGATCGTCGCCGCCCGCCACGGCAAGCGAGTACTCGCCATCGCCATGACCGAGCCGCTCGGGCTGGCCGCCCACCTCGGTGTTGAGACGCTGAGCTATGAGCCGGTGACGATCCGGCCCGGGCTGTACGGAGCGGTCGTCGATCGGGCCAATGCCCTCGACGAGTACCTCAGTCTGCAGCTCCGGGCGGCCAGGGCTCTGCCCATCGGCTATCTGAGCAAGGCGTTGAACGTGCTCGTTGATACCGCCCCCGGGGTCAGGGAGATCATCACCATGGGCAAGCCGATCTTCGAGGTCTGGGAAGAGCGCTGGGACATCGTGATCGCCGACGCGCCCCCGATCGGGCAACTCCAGTCGTACTTGGCGGCGCCCCGCACCATCACCGGTCTCGTTCCAACCGGCGCCGTCCAGGAACAGGCGGCACGGCTGGAGGCGACGCTTGCCGACCCGACGCTGAGCGGCCTCGTGCTGGTGACGACCGCCGAGGAGCTGCCCATCATTGAGACCCGAGAGGCCATCGCTGAGATCGACGAGCGTCGACAGGTGGTGATCGTCGACGTGCTGGCGAACCGTATCTTCACGCCCCTCGATTCGCCCCGGCGCACCATCGAGTCGATCGATGCTGGCGATGCCAGGGATGCCGCGCTATTGCACTCCGACCTGACCGATCAACAGGGCGAATGGCTTGACGCTCTGCCCGACGATCCGCACCTGCCATATCTGTTCGACGTACGAACGCCCGCGGAAATCGCCGAACGTCTCGCCGATGAATGTGAGCGACTGCTGTGACGGAGGTCATCGTGGTCACGGGTGCGGGTGGAGTCGGGAAGACGACCTTGTCGGCGGCAATTTCCATCGTCGAGTCATCGGCACACCGACGCACCCTGGTTATGACAGTGGACCCGGCAAAGCGCCTCGCCGATGCCCTCGACCTCGGCGACCTGGAAGGCGAGCCGGTACCGGTCGATGCCGTGCCCGGCCTTTGGGCGGCGACCCTCGATGTCACCTCTTCCTGGGAGGCCATCGTGCGGCGTTACAGCGAGCCCGTGGTCGCCGACCGACTGTTGGTGAACCCCTATTTCCGCGCCATCGCCGATCGCTTCCCAGCCGCCCAGTCGTTTGCGGCGGCGGAGACCATGTCGATCTTCCTCGAGACCGGCAACTGGGACTTGATCGTGATAGATACCCCTCCCTCTGCGGGTGGCCTCGACTTCTACCTCGCCCCAGCCAGGACGGCCGATCTGGTCGGAGGCAAGTTGCTGCACTGGCTCACCGGAGCCCAGCTGCCGGGCCGCCGCTTCCTCTACCGTTTCACCGGCCGCCCGCTGCTCAAGGTCGCGGACACCGTGCTCGGGGGTCCGCTGCTGGAGAACGTCGCGGAGTTCTTGCTCGACCTCCGCACTATGTACGACGCGCTGACGGTCAGGGCGCACACGATGCAGCGATACCTCCAGGAGGCGGCGACGGTGGTGGTGACGACGGCCGACCCTGCCCCGGTTGCCGAGGTGGTCCGCTTTTTTGAGGAGCTGACCGATATCGACATCCGCCCCAAAGCCATCGTGCTCAACCGGGCCCTCCCCCAATCGTGGGCGGAAACGTCCACATCCCCAATCTCGGGCATCGACGACCCGGTCGTCGCCGCCGAGCTGAACCAGAACCTGGTGAATTGGGGCGGAGAGGCGAGGCGCCAGACGATGGCGATGGAGGGGCTCGCCGATCGCTACGGCGTGCCCCTCATCCCGGTGCCGTGGTTTGCGGAGTCGCCGACGGATGCCACACGTCTGCAGCTGCTGCTCCAAGACATCGATCTCTCGTCGCTGCTGACAAGTAGCTGAGCAACGAAGTAGCCAAGTAACGAAGTAGCCGAGTAACGAAGTAGCCGAGTAGCCGAGTAACGAAGTAGCCGAGTAGCCGAGCGCTACTCAGCTACTGCCGCCCCTCAAAGAACGACAGAAGGTCCCAGCAGCTCTCGTAGCTCGGCGAACAGCGCCGAACGAGTCTCGACCCGGTGGTCCCGGCCGAGGCGAAGCACCTTCTCTCCATTGTCCGACGTCATGTGGAGGTACACCTCTGCGCCTCCGGGGTGGTTGCTGAGGATGCCGCGCAACTTGCCAACGGTGTCCTGCGACAACCGGGTGGCGGGCACGGTCAGGCGCACGACAGAGTCGGCATCGAGCTGGGGCTCGTGGATCTGCTGTGCGATGAACTTGACGTCGTCCCCGCGATGGTCGACGCGCCCGGTCACCACCAGGATGGCGTCCTCGCGCACGAGCGGGCCGAACTCGGCGACGGTCCGCGGGAAACAGACCACTTCGACCGAGCCTTCGAGGTCCTCGAAGACGAAGAAGTACATGGGGTCGCCGGCCTTGGTGTAACGGGTGGTGATCGATCCGACGATCCCGCCGATAGATGCCTGCGCCTTGTCTTGCTGTTCCCAGAGACCCGGGATCGACGTCGAGCACATCGCCTCCAGGGTGTGCTCGACTCCAAACAGCGGATGGTCGGAGACGTACAGGCCGAGCATCTCCTTTTCGAATGCCAGCTTCATCTTCTTTTCCCACTCGATTGTGGGCACCTCGAGCGGCACGGTTTCGATCGCACTGTCCGAGCCTCCAAACAAGCTGTACTGGCCCATCTCTTCGGCGCGGCGTCTGGCGATCGTTGCATCCATGGTGTCGAAGGTCACTTCGAGCAATCCCTTCCGGTCGTATCCGAGCGAATCGAACGCTCCCGCCTTGACCAGGGATTCGATGGTCCGCTTGTTGAGCACGCTGACGTCGACCCGGTTGACAAAGTCGGCGAAGCTGGAGAAGGGCCCGTTCTTCTCCCGTTCGATGACGATCAGCTCAACGACTGCCTCCCCGACGTTGCGGATTGCGGACAGGCCGAACGAGATCCGGTTGTCCTCGCCGACGAAGTCGGACTCGGAGAAGTTGACGTCGGGTACCAGAACCAGGATTCCCATCCTGCGGGATTCGTGGAGGTAAACCGCGGTGCGGTCCTTGTTCTGCTTGGACGAGGTGAGCAGGGCCGCCATGTACTCGGCCGGATGATGCACCTTGAGCCACGCCGTTTGGTAGGCGACCAGGGCGTATGCAGCGGAATGGCTCTTGTTGAACCCGTACCCGGCAAAGTGCTCGATGAACCCGAACAACTCCTTGCCGAGCTGCTCCGGGTGCCCGTTGGCGACGCACCCGGCGATGAACTGCTCCTCCTGAGCCTGCATGACTGCGGGGATCTTCTTTCCCATGGCCTTGCGCAGCGTGTCCGCCTCGGTGAGGGTGTACGCCGCCATCATCTGCGCGGCCTGCATCACCTGTTCCTGGTACACCATGATCCCGTAAGTGCCGCCCAGGATCTCCTCGAGATCTTCATGGAGGTAGGTGATCTGCGCCTTGCCGTTCTTGCGATCGGCGTACTCGAGATGCATGCCGGCGCCGAGCGGTCCGGGCCGGTACAGGGCGTTCAGCGCAACCAGGTGGTCGAACTCGTCCGGCTCGAGATTGCGCATCAGCGCCCGCATCGGCCCGCCTTCGAACTGGAACACCCCGATCGAGTCGCCGCGCTGGAACATTGCGTAGACGGCCGGGTCGTCGAGCGATACATCGTCGATGTCTGGCTTTGTGCCGGTGTTGCGCTCGATCAGCTCGAGCGCATTCTCGATCGTGGTCAAGTTGCGCAACCCCAGGAAGTCCATCTTGAGCAGCCCGAGCGCCTCGACGCCGTGCATCTCATACTGGGTGACGATTTCTGCATCCTCGCCCTTGCGCTGGATCGGGACAATCTCGATGAGAGGCTCGGGCGAGATGACGACGGCGGCAGCATGGATCGAGTCCTGGCGGCGGAGGCCCTCGAGGCCGCGGGCGGTGTCGACGACCTCCTTGACCTGGGGGTCGGTGTCGTAGAGCTCCCGGAGCCCCGCCGCCGCGGCGTGCTGGTCCCGGATCATTTGATCGGCATACCGGCCCGGCTCGTCGAGCGCGGTGGCAAGCGTCGCGTCCTTGCCCAGGATCGCCGGTGGCATCAGCTTGGCCGTCCGGTCCCCGACGCTGTACGGGTGGCCGAGGACGCGCGCCGCATCGCGGATCGCCTGCTTTCCCTTGATCGTGGAGAAGGTGATGATCTGGGCAACGTGGTCCGAGCCGTAGCGTTCAGCGCAGTACCGGATCATCTCCGCCCGGTACCGGTCGTCGAAGTCCATGTCGATGTCCGGCATTTCGCGTCGGCCGGGGTTGAGGAACCGTTCGAAGAGCAGCCCGTACTCGAGGGGATCGAGATCGGTGATGTCGAGGCAATACGAGACGATGGAACCTGCGGCGCTCCCCCGGCCCGGGCCGCGCCGGATGCCGCGCTCCCTGGCGTGGCGCATCAGGTCCCAAACGATGAGGAAGTAGGCGGAGAATCCCATCTCGGCGATCACCCGAAGCTCGTAATCGATCCGTTCGGCAACCTCGTCGCTGGGCGATCCGTAGCGTTGATGGGCTCCGGCCATCGTCAGTTCGCGCAGATAGGCGTCCTCGGTGGTGCCGTCGGGCACCGGGAACTGTGGGAGCAGAAGGTTCCCAAACTCGATATTGATATCTACCCGCTCGGCGATGAGCAGGGTGTTGTCCGCCGCTCCCGGGTATCGGTCTTGTGGGAACAGGGCACGCATCTGCCGGGCCGTCTTGAGGTAGAACTCTTCGGAGTCGAAGCGGAATCGCTTCTCGTCGCTGCGGTTCGCCCCGGTCTGGATGCAGAGCAGCACGTCGTGTGTGTCGGCCTCAGACGCATAGGTGTAATGGCTGTCGTTCGATGCGAGCAGGGGGGCACCGATGTCGCTCGCCACCTGGAGCAGATCGTCCATGATCCGCTCCTGTGCGCTCATGCCGTGATCCTGGACCTCAACATAGAAGCCCTTTTTGCCGAATATGTCTTGGTACTGCGCCGCTGCTGCCACCGCAGCGGCGTAGTCGCGCACCTGGCCGACGTTGCCTTCCTCGGACGAGGAATCTGGTGCCAGCAGCTGGGGAACATGGCCGCCGAGACAGCCGCTCGTTGCGATGAGGCCCTCGCTGAACTCCGCCAGCAGCTCGATGTCCATGCGCGGCTTGTAGTAAAAGCCGTCGAGGTAGGCCTTTGATGCCAGCTGGATGAGGTTGCGGTACCCGGTGTCGCTGACCGCGAGCAGCGTCATGTGGTAGCGGGTGTCCTCGCGACGCGGCGGACGATCGAAACGGGAGCCCGGGGTGACGTATGCCTCGATGCCGATGATCGGCTTGATGCCCGCCTCGGTCGCCGCCTTGTAGAAATCGACGACGCCGTAGAGCACCCCGTGGTCGGTGATGGCGATCGCCGGCTGATCGTCGGCTGCCGCGGCGGCCACCATGTCAGCGACCCGCGCCGCCCCGTCGAGCATGGAGAACTCGGAGTGAACGTGCAAATGTGCGAAGCCTTCGCGGGCCAACGGGCAATCCTCGGTCGTCCGAATTACAAGCATGGCATTCTTGCACGGTTCGTACCCCAGGGCGACACCCCGCGAGAAAGCATTTCGCGATTCGCCTGCGGCGGCGACGCGAACGTGAAATTCCTCGATCTAAACTCGTTCCGCGCACCCCATTCCGCGTTCCGCAGAAGGCATTTCTGTCACACCCGGTTGATACGTTGTCGGTATGTTCTGGAGCAGCCGACGGATCGAAGAACGGATCACCCGGCTCAGGGAGCTCGATGCGCACATCAGCGACCTGCGGCAGGAGCAGAGCGTGATCGTCAACGACCTGAGCAAGATGGGCATCGCCCAACGCGACCGCGCACGCTCCCTGATCGAGTGGCTCTGTTCCCGGCTCGACACGTCTCGCGCCCACGCCTCCGACCTCGTCCTGGCTCGCCGCCTCGCTGTTCACCGCGACGTCTCACACCGCCTCTTCGAGCGGGAGATCTCGTTCGACCGGGCCATGGCGACCCTGAAGCTCGCCGACGCCGGCGCCGAAGCACAGACCGTCCGAAGCAGCTATCGCGTGGATCTGAACCGCGTTGCCAGCCTGACCGCACAACAACGCAGGGTCTCCCGCGTTGGCGAACTGCAAGCGTTCGCCGGGCGGTTCTTCTCAATCCAGCCAACGCTGGACGAGTCGTCATGGCGGCTTTCCGGTCAGCTGCCCGGAGTCGAGGGGCGCGTGGTCGAGAAGGCCCTCCACGACCGGGCAGATGAGTTCCGAACCATGCCGAAGGGTGAGACCTCGACCCGCGGGCAGCGCCAGGCCGATGCCCTGGTCGCCATGGCCCAAGATTCCATCGACCGAGATGGTGACCAGGCCGGAGACGCTTCAGGCTCGTCGGTTGCAGTGTTTGTCGACTTCGACCAGGCCAACGGCACCGGCGGCGAACTCGGCGCCGCAGTCGAATACGGACTGCGCGTCGGCCCCAACACCCTCAACGAACTGCTCTGCACCGGATCGGTCCAAATCATCGGACTCACCAACGGCCGCCCCGTCGTCACCTCGGACGCCGCCAAAGTCATCCCACCCGCTGTACGCCGCTACGTCGCATACCGCGACCGCGGCTGCACCATCGACGGCTGCACCAGCCGCTACCGGCTCCAACCCCACCACATCCGGGAGCGACGCCACGGCGGCGACCATGATCCCGATCACCTCACCACCCTGTGCTGGTACCACCACCACTTCGCCGTCCACGGCCAAGGGTATTGCATCGACCCCACCAGCCCACCACATCGCCGACGTCTCATCCGGACCCGGATAGGGCGCGACCCGCCGTGACGCCGACGCGATCCCATCAGGGGCTCGCCGCACCGTGACCGACCGATGCAACCGAAAACCAGCGAGGCCCTACCCAACCCTGGCCCGGGCGATCCCGGTGTACCCATAGCCGGCGAAGATCGTCGCATCGGCGTTGCCCTGCGTGTTGGAGTTCTTGACGTACAGCATGCCGTTGGAGGGCCGGTACACGGCAACGGTGTCCTCCCCATCGCCATCCCAGTCACCGGCGATCAGGCGGTCACCCGGGTTCCCGTAAATGAACTGGGCATGGGCGATACCGGTGGTGAGCGTGTTGCGGAAGTACACCAGCCCGGTTGATTCGCGGTGGAGCCCGACGCTGTCGAACCCGTTTCCATTGAAATCCCCGGCGAACGGGCGGTCACCCGGGTTGCCAAATGAGAAGGCGAGGTCGGCGGCACCGAGGCCGCCGTCCGCCGAACCGAGCCGGTTGATGACAAACACCTGCGCAGTCGAGGGGCGAAAGACCGAGACCGTGTCGCACCCATCACGGTTGAAGTCCCCGGCCAACGGCACGTCGCCTGGGTCGCCGAAGAAGAAGCTGATGTCGGCGTTTCCCTGCGTCCTGCTGTTGCGCAGATAGACATACCCGTCACTGGCTCGATACAGACCGGGTGTGTCCTCGCCGTTGCAGTTCCAGTCCCCGGAGAAGGCGATATCGCCGGGGTTCCCAAAGTAGAAGCTGTCGAGGGAGTGGGAGCTGGCCATCGCGCTCCACACGTGGAACCTGCCCCCGCCGTCCTGCACCATCACGGTGTCGCATGTTTTGCCATCGGGGCACAGGTCCGCGACCACCGAGTGCTCGGCGATGAGCGAATTCGTCACTTGTGGTGGCCCGGACCCCAGGTAGAAGATCCCGGGGTAACCGCGGGTCTCGAACCCGTCGCTCGGGTTGTTGATCAGCACCGAATCGGTGATCACCAGGTGACCGGTGCGGTTGTTCGACACGAAGAAGACGGCCCCTCCCCCTTCATTGGCATGGTTGTCCTCGATGTGCGTGCCGAGCAGGGTCAGGGTGAAGTCGTTCCCGTCGTTGTAGATGGCGCCACCGCTGCCACCACCGGGCGATCCGGGACGTGCCGGGTTGGCCCCGTTGCCGATCGCCCGGTTGTGGGTGAGGAGGCTGTTGATCACCGTCCACGACACGCCGATGCTGCTCAGGCCCGCTCCGTTGGAGCACACGTTGGCGTACCCGGGTCCCCCGCCAAAGGTGCTGTTGACCACAAAGACGGGCAGGTCGTTGTGCTGGCTGAGCACCCGCACCGCGGCGCCACCGACATCGGGCCCGGTCGCATCACACGTGTTGTTGAAGAACCGGGAGTTGACGATCTTGAAACGCCCACCCCGGACGAAGATGGCGCCCCCACCGTCGTGGGTCTCGCCAATCGAGTTGCCGTCGATGAACGTGAGGTTCTGCACGGTCAGTTGAGGGTGGTCCTGGTCCTGGCAGTGCGAGGTCGTCCAGACCTGCGCCGGGTCGCAGGTGTTCATGTAGAGGATTCGGCGGGTGCCGTTGCCGCTCAGCGTGACGAGCCCGCCACCATCGATGACGATCCTCGGCCCGGTGTTGTTGCGTACCTTTGCGGTGGCGCTCATCACGATCGTCACCGGGTCTGGCCCGCAGTCGAATGTGATCACTCCTCCCTCGGCGACCGCGGCGACCACCGCTGCGGAGGTGCAACTCGCCGCCGTGCCGCTGCCGACGACGACGTCCGGCGAAGCAGTGTCCTCGGCCTGCGCCTCCGGCGGGATTTCTGCGGTGCCGGTGGGGTTTCCGACCGGCGGCTCGGCGGCGAGCGCGGGCGCGCTCATGAGGAGCACGGCCGTCACGACGCCAGCGGCTATCGGTCCTTTCACCCCAACAGGATCGGCACCGCCGAGAAGGCAATTGAGCTCATGATCCTTCGGTCGACTCGAGTGGTACCACCGTCACCGGTTCCGCGATCCCCTTGGCGTCGATGTCACGCGCGGTGCCGTATGCGAACCCATCGCGCAGCGCATCCACGGTGGACTGGCTCACCAAGATCTCGTTCTCGAAGGCGGCCGACCCGATGCGGGCCGCCAGATGAACCTCATGACCGATGATGTCGCCGTCGGTGACCAGGATCGGCCCAGCATGGATACCGATCCTTACCTTCGGTGAGAACCCGATGTCCCTCCGGTGCCGGCGGAGGCCACGCTGGATCGCAACGGCACAGCTCGCAGCGTCGTTCACCGAGCCGAACGTGGCGAGGAATCCGTCTCCGGTCCGTTTGATCTCCTCTCCGTGATGCTCGGCGATGAGGTCGCGGAGCGTTCGGTCGTGCCAGGCAAGGAGGTCTGCCCAGGCCGCGTCTCCGATGGCTCCGACTAGGCCGGTCGAGTCCACGATGTCGGTGAACATCATGGTGCGCACGGCGCCGGTCGCGCCCTCAGGCCCCGGCTCCGCCATCGCGGCCAGCCGGTCGAGGTCGGAACGGGCACCGAGCCGTTCGAAGTCGGCTTTTGCCGCTTCGAGCTCGAGGTCTCCCATCTCGACCGATCCATCGGCGGTCAGGGCCAATGCCAGATCGCAACGTGCCCGGGCTGTGTGGTAAGGGAGCCCGTAGGCGACCAGGCGATTCACGACCTCCTGGTGCAGGACAACGGCGTCGCCGTGCCGCCCTTCGGCCGCAGCGACCCTCCCGGACCCTTGGACCGCAAAGATGCGCAGCAGATCCGAGTCGAAACGTACCCCCAACTCGGCCAACTCTGCCGAGTAGCGCTCGGCCGTCCCGTCTTCGCCTGCCGCCAGCGAGATCTCGATGGCACTCGGGAGGAGCTTGGCCCTCCCCAAAAGATCATCCGTTCGATCGAGGGCAGACCCCATCATCGACCGCGCGGCCCCGGTGTCGCCCCTGGCGAGCTCGAGCAAGGCCATGCCGGGCATCGGGCTGGCGCCAAGGGCGTGGGCCTTGCGAAAGTCTTCTTCGGCCGCATCGTGCTCGCCGAGGTTGAGTCGAACCATCCCGAGCTCCATGTACGCGGCCGCCATGTACGGGCCGAAGTCGCCCAGCTCCTCCGTTGCCCGACGTGCCTCAGCCTCAGCGTCGGACCACGCCCCCCGCAGCCGCATCATCTCGGAGCGTCGAATGCGACAAATCCCCGGGAACCCGCCGGCGATCCCCTGCTCGTCGCACCAGCGCATGGTCTGGTCGCTCCACTCGCCGGCTTGGCGGAAGTCGGCGCGCGACGCACTCACATCGATCATGTTGCAGTAAATGCGCCCGGTCACTCTGGGGCTGATCTGGCCAGTGAGCACCGGCACCATCGTCTCTTCCATCAGGGCCATGCCGTGTTGAAGGTCGCCGGCAGCAATCGAGAAACGGCCCTGATCGTGTCTGCCGAGCACCTCGACGTCGCGGTCACCGGTCTGCTTGCCGATGTCCTCGACCTGTACCGAGAGCTTGATCGCCTCTTGGAGCCCTCCTTCGCTCCCCGAGGCAAACACCGCCTCGAGGCGGCGCAGGTGGCCGAGGGCCGCCGTTGGCGGTTCATCTTCCAGGAGTGCAGCCGCCCGCACCATCCATGCCCGCGACGCGGACGGTTGCAGGCGCATTGCGTGGTGCTCGGCGAGCCCGGTGGCCACTCGTGCCGCATCGACGTTTCGCCCCGATTCTGTGTAGGCGGCAAACGCCCGCTCCGAGGCGGCGATGGTGTCGTCCACCCTCCCGCACCACCAGGCCGACTCGGCAAGGGCTTCAAGCGGCTCGGCCTCGCCGTCCTCGGTGTCGAGTAGCGGCCGAAGCTCTTCGTACGCTGCGGCCCAGTCGTTGCGCTCCCAGGCACGCACCCCGGAGGAAATGTCCGGCTCCGGCATACGGCCTCCGACCTCTCACGAGCGAGTGCAGCCACTGTAGCGATCGGGTCAGATCGGCTTCCCGCGTAGCAGGCTGGCCGCGTCATCCGGGTTGATCACCATCGGATCGGCAAAGAGCACGTAATTCCGCTTGATTGGCGCATCGGGAAAGTAGCGGAGCGGGGCGGCCCTCCCCGACGCCAACAGACGATCGCGAACCTCGTCCGGCACCTTGAATGCCAACCCGGCGGGTGTCAGCGAAGCCGCGATAGAGCCTTCCCGGTAGGCCGCAGCGCCGGAAAAGAAGTGCCGGCATTCGAGAACCCCAAGGCGCTGATCGGCATCGCTCCATGAGCTGGTCAGCACCCGGAGATCGCTCAGGTACGGCTCGGCCATGTCACGTGTCGCGGACGAGGATCTCTCCACGTGCCGCCGACAGCAGCTCTTCGAACGCGGCGCGCAGATCGGCGGCAAAGTCCTCGATGTCGGGCATCAGGTCCCAGTCCCCATTTACGCCCCAGTCGACGAAGCCGTCGTAGCTGAACAAGGCGACGCCGACGCCGTGGGTGTCCCACAACGGCACGAGGGGATAGGTCTTCAACAGCTTGGCGTCGTACAGGTACAGCGGGAATTGCGGGCCCGGGACGTTGGTCACCGTCATGTTGAACGGGTTGAACGGCGTGGCGTTGGCGGCCAGCCTGCCACCGAGAGAAACGAGCGTGGTGGGGGCGCCGGCTGAGATCTGCACCAGGGTGGCTGCGCCAAGGGCCTGGTTGGTCTCCTTGAGCTGATTGGTCTCCTCGACGACGAGCGCGTGACGCTTAACCGGGTCGGGCTCGGCGATCGGCAGCTCGACCAGCCACATCGCGATCTGGTTTCCCAGGGTCAGCCGCTGATCCCTGCCGCGCACGCTGACCGGTACCATTGCCCGAAATTCCGTTTGATCGAGGGTGTCCCCGTCAACCCCGCGCCGTTCAATCAGGAACCGACGAACACCCCCGGCCACGGTGGCCACGATGGCGTCGTTCACCGTTCCACCGAGGAGGTTCTTCACCTCCTTGATGTCCTCGAGCGGAGTGCTCAGCCAATCGACGCGGCGATCCGGCGTCACGGGACCGTTGATCGGGGTGCTGCCGGTCGGGGCAAGCCAGCCACTGTTCAACGAAGCGCCGATCGCCCTGAGCCGTTTGGTCATCACATTGGTCATCTCGGCGGCGTCGTCCGCCAGCTCGCGTAGCCCCTGCAGCGAGCTGATCGCACCGGAGATTCGCCTGGTGGTCTCGCGGACGAGGAGCTCGGTGCCGTTCGGGATCTCTCTCGGCTCGAACGTGGGCCCTTGCGCAAAATCCGTTGTGGGCATCGGGCTCATCAGCATCGCCATGAGATCCATGCCGGAAACCCCGTCGATCATCGCGTGATGGAATTTGGCGACGAAGGCAAAACGGCCGTCGTCGAGACCTTCGACCACGACGATCTCCCATAGCGGTTTCGAGCGATCCAGCTGCTGGGACATGAGCCTCCCGGCGATCTGTTTGAGCTGCTCGTCGGAACCCGGTCTTGGCAAGGCAATGTTCCGGATATGGTGCTCGATGTTGAAGAACTCGTCGTCGACCCACACCGGTCGGCCCTCGATCGGCACCCAGGCCAGACGCTGCCGATATCGCGGGACCAGGTGCAGCTTGCACTCGACGAAATCGCGAAGCAGGTCGATGTCGATTCCACCGTCGTCCTTGGCGAAGGATCCCGAGTCGAAGATCGCGATTGCCCCAACATGGAAGTGCAGGGCGCGAGTTTCCAGGGCAAGAAACGACTTGTCGAGGTGGGAAAGACGCTCGTAATGGACGGACATGGTGACCTCCAACGTTAGGAGGGTACGGAGCCGGTGCTGGGAGCGCCAAGCCATTCAAGGGATGCCACGAGATCGTCGGGCAGCGCCGACGTAACCGTCACGGGTCCTCGACCACCGGGATGCGGGAAGACCAGTTCGGCGGCATGCAGCCAGGTCCTCCCGACCGCGACGGTGAGCGGGTGCTGTGGCCGATAGACCGGGTCGCCGACGACGGGATGGTCGATTGCCTGGAGGTGGACACGGATTTGATGGGTCCTCCCCGTTTCCAGCTCGATTGCCAGCAGCGTCGCCTCCGGTTCGTCCCATGCCGCGACCGTGCGGTAATGGGTCCGCGCCGGGCGGCCGGCGCTGGTCACCGCCATTCGTGTCGGATTGGACGGGTCCCGTCCGATCGGCGCTTCGATCGTTCCGGTGGTGCTGCCGAAAGCCCCGGTCGCCAAGGCTCGATACCGGCGGCTCACCGCCCGCTCGCGGAGTGCATCCTGCAGGTACCGGTGGGAGTCGACGGTCTTTGCCACCATGAGCAGCCCCGACGTTTCGCGATCGAGACGATGGACGATCCCCCACCGATGGTCGGCTCCCAGATCCGCGGCCCATCGATACCGGCCAAGCAGCCCGTTGGCGAGCGTGCCGCCGGCAGTTCCGGCGCCGGGATGCACCACGAGCCCCGCGGGTTTGTCGACCACCAGGATCCGATCATCCTCAAAGGCGACCGCGAAATCGACCGTGACGTCCGCTTCAACTTCATTGACCGACGTCTCGATCGTCACCGAAAGCTCGTCGCCCGCCGCCACCGCATCCGAGGGTCGAAGCGCCTGGTCGGCGCGGATGACATCGCCTGCTTCGATTGCCCGCTTCGCCACCGATCGGCTCACATCGCACAGTGTGGCGACGGCACGGTCGGCACGAGCCCCGTCGAGGTCCTCCGAAACCACAACCCTCATCGTCTGAAGAAGAAGGTGCTGACGAGCAGAATTGCTACCCCGATGGTCACCGCGGAGTCGGCAACGTTGAACGTCGCGAAGAACGAGAAGTCGATGAAGTCGACCACGGCACCGTCCATGAACCCGTCGCCGCGAAAGAGGCGATCGATGAGGTTGCCGAGCGCTCCTCCGAGCACCAGGCCCAGCCCGACCGCTTCACCGATGTGACTGGCATCCCTCAGGGCGAACAGAATCAGCAACACCACGCCGATGACGACGATCCCCAGGATCGGCCCGCTTCTTGCGAGATCAGACAAGATCGAGAAGGCAGCGCCGGTGTTGAAGGTGAGCTGGAGTTCCAGAAAGTCTTCGATGATGACGATCGGACCGTCGGCGAGCGCATTGACCGCCCAGGCTTTCGTCAGCTGGTCGAGAACGACGACAACGGCTGCCACCGCCGCCGCCCACAGCCGCAATTTCACCCGCGACTCTACGCCCGGGCTGCCGCCTGCACCGTTGTCGTCGCGTACGGGAGGGCTTCCAGCCTCGCCAGCGGGATCGATCTCCCCGTCACCTCGCATATGCCGTACAGGCCCTTCTCCATGCGCTCCTGGGCATGGACGACTTTCTCGAGCAGGTCCTTGGCGTTCTGCTCAACCGAAATATCCATCTCCATCTCGATCGCAAGCGATCCGCCGTCTGCGTTGCCGGGGTCGGCGTTGTGCTCGGATGCCGATTCTGCGAGCCGGCCGGCTTCACGCTGACGCTCGACCTCTTCCAGGATTGCCTCGAGGCGCTCCCGTTCCGCGTCGAGCTTTCTCCCGAGGCGATCGAGGGTCGACTGCGCCAATTCCCTAGCCATTGGCCCTCCAATTCGAAGCCGGGAGCATAGCGCTGCATCCGGAACATCACGGTGAGCCCCCAACGAGGGCGAAATGAGCCTGATTCGGGTCGATGCCCTCCAACAGCACCGTTTTTCGCCTTCCTTTTGCACCGCTTGTCAGGGTGACCGATCGTGCGTTGGTGCACCGCTTCAACAGTTGTTCGAGCTCTCGGTTGGCTCGACCACCCTCTGCCGGGGCAGTCAACCGGACCCGAAGCATCCCGTCGTGGAGACCCTGGATCTCCGTTCGCGAGGCGCCCGGCACGGCCCAGACCGTGATCACTGCACCGTCCTGATGAACACTGATCCAGCTCACGGCACCAGGTTCATCGATTCTTGCGATTTTGGCCAGGGATCCGGCCTGAATCACGGAGTTGCCCTCCGACGGTTACCGCTTTGTACCTGCGGAGCCGGTACCCTTCCAAACAACGCGATGACGGGGACCCCTCGCGGACATCACCCCCGAGCGGCGAGCAGAGCCCGGCATGATCCTGAAGGAACCGCCGGAGGTAGATCTCGACGGCACCCCACCGACACCGGGCACAGAGCGGTCGGCGTGCCCCGAAGCGGGGCATACCGGCAAGCCGGGTGGTACCGCGGGCCAACCCGTCCCGGCAGAGAAGCCGGGAGGCCCGATGACCACCAGACGCACCGCAGCAACATTCACCAGGGTCGAGCCGATGGTGGACCTGCGCGCCCTCGACGACCGGATCCTCGCCCTATGGGACGAGACCGATGCGTTTGCGACTTCTGTCGAGATGCGCCCGCCCGACTCCGAGTACACCTTCTACGACGGGCCCCCGTTCTCTACCGGAAGCCCCCACTACGGGCACATTCTCCAGGGTGTCGTCAAGGACATCGTCCCCCGGTACTGGACCATGCGGGGCCACCGCGTCGAGCGCCGCTTTGGCTGGGACACGCACGGCCTGCCCGTGGAGATGGAGGTGCAGAAGCGCCTCGGGGTCTCGAGCCCAGCCGAGATCGAGGAGCTTGGCGTCCCGGCGTTCAACCAGGCCGCTCGCGATCTGGTCCGGCACATCACCGGCGACTGGTACGACATCACCAGGCGCATCGGTCGCTGGGTCGACTTCGAGAACGACTACAAGACCATGGACCCGTCATACATGGAGTCGGTCTGGTGGGTCTTCCGTCAGTTGTGGGACCGCGGCTTGATCTACAAGACCTTCAAGGTCGTCCCGTACTCGTGGGGCGCGGCGACACCACTTTCCAACTTCGAGGTCAACCTCGGCGGATACCGCGACGTCGACGACCCTTCGGTGACGGTCAAGATCGAGGTCGCCGAGGGCAACGCTCTGGCAGAGCCGGGCGACGAGCTGTTGGTTTGGACGACGACTCCATGGACCCTCCCGGGCAACCTGGCCGTCGCCGTCGGCGAGGACATCGAATATGTGCGCGTCCGGGACGGTGAAAGCCACTATTGGGCTGCCGGGGAGCGCCTCGAGTGGCTGTGGCCGGACGATGCGCCCGAGATCCTGACCACCGCAGCGGGCCGCGACCTCCTCGGGGTGACCTACCACCCGCCGTTTCCACACTTTGCCGATCAGCGTGCCAAAGGCGCCTTCCGGGTCATCGCGGGCGACGAGGTCACGACCGGGGAGGGCACCGGTCTCGTCCACCTGGCACCGGCTTACGGCGAGGCGGATTTCGCTGCGCTCCAAGCCGAGGGAATCGAGGCATTCGTCGACCCGGTGGACCTCGTTGCGGAGTTCACCGAGGAGGTGCCCGAGGTCGCAGGCATGCAGGTCAAGGATGCCGATCCCGTGCTCGTCCGGTTGTTGCGGGACCGCGATCGGATCTTTCGCGAAGCCAGAATCACCCACTCCTATCCGTTCTGCTGGCGCACCGAGACCCCGCTGATCTACAAGGCGATCCCGAGCTGGTATGTGGCCGTCGAGCCGATCAAGGACCGCATGGTCGAACTCAACCGCGACATCCGATGGGTTCCCGATTATGTGGGATCAGCGCGGTTTGGCAACTGGCTCGAGGACGCGAGGGACTGGGCGGTTTCACGGAACCGGTTCTGGGGCACGACAATCCCGGTGTGGGAATGCGATGAGTGCGACGAGCAAGTGTGCATCGGCTCACGGGACGAGCTCGAGGAGCTCTCCGGACAACGGCCCGACGACCTGCACAAGGACATCATCGACCCGATCACCTGGAGCTGCGCCACCTGTGACGGAACCATGTATCGGGTTCCCGAGGTGCTCGACACGTGGTTCGATTCCGGATCGATGCCGTACGCACAGGTCCACTACCCATTCGACAATCGGCTGCGTTTTGAGGCGGCCTACCCGGCCGACTTCATCGCCGAAGGTCTCGACCAGACCCGCGGCTGGTTCTACACCCTGCTCGTGCTCTCAACCGCCATCTTCGACGCAGCCCCGTTCCAGAACTGCGTGGTCACGGGGATGATCCTCGCCGAGGACGGGACCAAGATGTCGAAGAGCGTTGGCAACTTTCCGGACCCGGCGTTGATCCTGGATCAACATGGCGCCGATGCGATGCGTGCGTATCTCATCAATTCGCCGGTACTCCGCGCCGACCCGGTCCGGTTCAGAGAGGACGGGGTGCGCGACGTCGTGCGTACCGTGTTGCTACCACTGTGGAATGCGTATTCCTTTTTCACGACGTATGCGGAGGCCGACCACATCACCCACCAGGATCTTGTCGCGGCGCCTCCGGTCGACGAACGGCCCGAGATCGACCGCTGGATCATCTCGGTGTTGCAGAGCCTGATCGCCGACGTCAACCGTGAGATGGAGTCGTATCGCCTCTTCGCGGTGGTCCCACCGATCATCGGCTTCGTCGACCACCTGACCAACTGGTACATCAGGCGGTCGCGGCGACGGTTCTGGACCCACCGCGGTGGCCAGGACGAAGCCGACAAGCTGGCAGCGTTTGCCACCCTCTATGAGGTATTGAGCACCTTCGCCACCGTTGCCGCACCGGTGATCCCCTTCATCACCGAGGAGATCTATCAGGGGCTGGTCGCGTCTCACGATGCATCGGCACCGGCGAGCATCCATCATGTCGACTATCCAACCGCCGACCCCTCCGCCATCGACCCGGTCCTCGAGTCGTCGATGGCCGCGGTCCGTTCGGTGGTAACCATGGGTCGCGGCCTGCGCAAGAGAAACGATCTCAGGGTGCGCCAACCACTCGAAATGGTCACGGTGATTTCCCGCGACCCTGCACTGCGCGCTGCCATCGAATCACATCGGGATCTGATCAGCGAGGAGCTCAACGTGCATCAGGTCGATGTGCAGAGCGACGAATCCGGGCTCGTCGAATTGTCAGCGAAGGCTGATTTCCAGCGGCTCGGCCCGCGGCTCGGATCCAGGACCAAGCAGATCGCGGCCGGCGTTGCCGAGCTCGACCATGGTGTGATTGCTTCCTTGCTCGATGGTGGCACGGCCGACATTGGCGGTGAGGCGATCAGCCTCAACGACATCGTCGTCGGCCGCACTCCACATGAGGGGACCGTCGTCGCCTCCTCGGGTGACGTGACCGTTGCCCTCGAAACCGAGGTGACCAGGGTCCTGCTCATCGAGGGGGTGGCGAGGGAGCTCGTGAACCGCCTCCAGGGTTTGCGCCGCGAGCTCGGGCTCGTCGTGACCGATCGCATCACGGTGGTCTGGGCCACCGACTCCGAGACGGTCGCTGCGGCATTTGCCGCCCACGGAGAAATGATCGCTTCAGAGGTTCTGGCAACGGCGCTCGAGGAGGGTCTCGTCGAGGATGACCCAATCGACATCGATGGCAGCGCCGTCTATCTGGCGGTCACACCGGTCAGCAAATGACAATGTCGAGCAGGATGAGGCCGAAGAAGAGCACGAGCGGAGACAGATCGAGCGCGGCCCCACCGATTCGCACCGGCGGGATCACGTTCCTGATCGGGCGCAGGATCGGCTCGACGCCACGCGAGAGCGCGTCGTAGAAGCGGCGCACCGGATGGTCGAACCCGAGGCGGCCAAAAGACACCACCCAGCTCAGAACGATCCAGATGATCAGGCCCCAGCGGGCGATCTCGATGGCTATGCACGCGACATCTTGCAGAATGCCCATGAGTCAGTCGGAGTTGTACAGGCCGGCTGAAGCGAGGCGGTCGAGCTCGTCGGCGCCAACCGTGACGCCGGTCGGAGCGACCAGGATGACCCCCTGGGCGATCTTTGACATCTTCCCGTTCAGGGCGTAGGTAAGGCCCGAGGTGAAGTCGACGAGTCGGCGAACCATCTCGGGTTCGGTGCTGCGCAGATCCAGGACGATGGCCCGCCCGTTGCCGATGCTATCTGCCAACAGCTGGGCGTCGGAGAAGTTCCGCGCCGTGATGACCTCGGTCGTCGGCTCGGAACCGGGATTTGGATTGTACGGTGCGGCATCGGGATCCCGCTGGACGTACACGCCTGCCTCGGTGTGCTCCGAGTCGTAATTACGCCGCTGGTAGGCCTCGGGTGGGTCGACCCGCTTGCCGGCAATGGCTCCCGGCGGCCGCGTCGTCAGCGGGCCGGGGTCGGTGGTGACCATCGTCGAAGTTGCCCGGTCGTCGCCGCTGCGGCTTGGGGAGTCGTCCTCGTCGTCCACCAGACCGAGGTAGAAGAGCGTTTTCTGCCAGAACGTCGCCATGCCTTCAATCCTGTTGCCCGCTATCGATACGTTTTCCTTCGTCCCGTGCGCCAAAGATAGCCCGTCCCAGGCGAACCATCGTGGAACCGCATTCGACGGCGACTTCGAAATCGTCCGTCATCCCCATCGAAAGCTCCCGTGCCCCGGGGTGGTCTGCCCGCAGCGCGTGGCCGAGTTCGGCAAGTTCCGTGAACCACCGCCTGGAGTCCTCGGACTTGCGGGGCGTAGGCGGAAGCACCATCAAGCCGCGTACCACCACACCGAGCTCTGACAGCCGATCAGCGGCGGCGAACACGTCGTCGCGGTGATAGCCCTGCTTCTGGGGCTCTTCGGCCAGATTGATCTGAAGCAAGACCGGCGGAGCTTCCGGGAGCAGTCCTGCCCATGTCGCTTCGAGCCGGTCACGGTCCATCGAGTGCAGCAATTCGCTGTTCGCCGCGATGGTCCTGGCCCTCCGCCGCTGCACCGTCCCGACGAAGTGCCACGTGATGTCGGTCGGCAGGTCGCCCTGGCGTCTCGCCACCAACGAGTCGGCCCGATTTTCTGCGAACACCCGATGCCCCGCCTCGTACAGCGTTCGCACTGCTTCGTCGCTCTGGCCCTTTGATACGACAACGAGGCGAACCGAGCCGGGATCCCGTCCGGATCTCTCCGCGGCGGCACCAATGCGGCGACGGGCGTCGGTCAGCCCGTCTGATGCCATGCGACCGAAACCTGTCGCTCGGCGGTTCCATCGCGGCGATGCGACCGGAACCGGTGGTCCGTGAACGTGCACAGATCGGCACGCCACACCTCGAGGCCCTCGAGTTGCGCCTCCGCCGCCGCCCACAGGTTGACACTGGTGGTTCCCCATGTGGTGACATCGGTGAACGGCGCCAGTGCCTCCGCCACCTCGGGGCCAATTTCGTAGCAACACGGACCGATCGAGGGGCCGATCGCGGCCCGCAGCGGACGGTCGCCGTCGTCGACCATCGCGGCCATGCCCGTGGCAACCACTCCCTTAGCCATGCCGCGCCAGCCGGCATGAACGACCGCGTTGGTGCGCTCGCCCTCGATGATCACCGGTACGCAGTCGGCAGTCGCAACCGCAAGCGCCAGCCGGGAGCGATCGGTGAACAATCCATCGGCGTCTCCTGCCGGGCCGGGACGGTCGACCGCCAGCACCGTGTTGCCGTGGACTTGATTCGCCCATGACCACGCGAAACCGGGTCCGATCAGCTCCTCGAATCGGCTGCGAGCCAGCGGATCGGCCCGTGGATCACCATCGGCAGCATCGCCGAATACCACCCCGGCGAATCCGGGCGGCTCGATCATCCCTGGACGAAACCGGGGATCTCCATCTCGTCGGTTCCCTCCGCCGACGCCCGGTCGTCCCCATCGACGCTCCGCTCGGTCGTCCCGAACGTGAACGGCGACGGCCGTGACTCGCGATCGAACCCGGCGGCGATGACCGTAACCCGCATCGCATCGCCAAGCGTGTCATCGACCACTGCGCCAAATATGATGTTGGCATCTCCGTCGGAGTGGGCCGCCACGATCGACGCGGCCGTGCTCACCTCATGCAGGGTCATCTCGCGAGGTCCGGCGACTGCGAGCAGCGCCCCGCGGGCTCCATCCATCGAGGACTCGAGCAGTGAGCTCGAGATGGCCTTCTCTGCTGCCTGTGTCGCCCGATTCTCCCCGGTCGACTGCCCGATGCCCATCACCGCCGAACCGGCACCCGCCATCACCGTCTTGACATCTGCGAAGTCGACGTTGATCAACCCCGGGGTCGTGATGAGGTCGGTGATCCCCCGCACACCGTTGGTCAGCACCTCGTCGGCCATCTTGAAGGCCTCATTCACCGGGGTGTCCTCGTCGGTAATCTCGAGCAGTCGCTCGTTTGGCACGATGATCAGGGTGTCGACGGCCGCTTTCAGTTCCTGGATCCCTTGCTCGGCGGCGACCGACCGGCGCCGCCCTTCGAAGCCAAATGGCCGGGTCACGACTCCAACCGTGAGTGCGCCCTGGGCGGCAGCGATCTCGGCGACGACCGGAGCCGCACCGGTTCCCGTCCCACCGCCCTCGCCGGCGGTGATGAATACCATGTCGGCGTCTGCAAGCGCTCCTTCCAGCTCACTCCGGTGATCTTCGGCCGCTTGCCGGCCAACATCGGGATCGGCTCCCGCTCCGAGGCCGCGGGTGGTGTCGCGGCCGATGTCGAGCTTCACGTCCGCGTCCGACATCAGGAGGGCCTGGGCATCGGTGTTCACGGCGATAAACTCGACTCCGCCGACACCCGCCTCGATCATCCGGTTGAGCGCATTGACTCCGCCGCCTCCGACACCGACCACTTTGATCACGGCCAGGTAGGAGTGCGGGGTGTAGTTCATCTCGTTCATGTGCGTGGCCTCCATGATGGGGCACGGAACAGGGCACGAAACACAAGGCTAGTCGGTGCGTTGAGTGACCGGTGTGGTCTATCCCTCACCTTCAACCTCAACTTGAGGGTTGATGACCGCCGGCCGCCGAGGTGCGGTCACGTCGATCGTGCTCCCGTCCGCGACGCCGTGTCCGACCACCGCAGCCAGCGCGGCGGCTTTTGGTCCCATCTCGATCGCCCGGCCCAGCCGAACCTGGTAGCCCGCAATGCTTGCAGTGAGCCGCTGATTGGCGTCGATGGTGACCACTGCGTCGTCGGCAAGCGCCGCGGGCAGGGCGGTGACGAACTCGAGGGCTCCCAGCAGCGCCGCTCCGCCAAGAACGGCCCCGGGTCGCAGAGAAGTGGCCTCAGTGGTCGAAATGACGGGCCAGCCGGTCGGGTCGTCGAGCATCTGCACCACGGCGCCGGTGGCGGAGACGTTGGCGAACGAACGTGCGCTGTGCACCACGGCGATCGGCACGTGCTCGGTGATCTCCACCGCAACGGAACCAGGCCAGGTGACCACGACACGGGCCTCAGCAATCCACGGATCAACGAGCAAGATCGACTCGAGCGACGCTTCATCGACGGACATCGTCGGTGTGCCCGGCCTGATCCCTGCCGATTCGATCGCGGCGTGCGGATCGGAGTGGTGCGAACCGATCACGGTCACCTCGTCGATCGACAGCATCGGCGATCGGACGACCCAGAAACCCGCAGCGATGACTCCGGCCAGGATGACGAGAGCGATCACCACTCTGAGCCTGGACCTCGCCCGCTGCTCGGTAACACCGTGGCGCCGCCTGGCGATCTTGCGGTCCATGGTCTTCATGAGGTCTTCACGATCCGGGCCCTGCTTCCTCATCATCGCTGTGGTCAAACTCGCCGACGAAGCGGAGTTCAGGCGTCAGCCATACCCCGGTCTCCTCACCAACGCGGCGCCGCACCGCCCACACCAGATTCCACAGGTCCTGTGCCCTGGCCCGGCGGTCGGCGACGAAGAAGTTGGCGTGCAGCTCGGACACGGCCACGCCGCCGCGACGGTAGCCCTTGAGGCCGAGGGAATCGATGATCCTCCCCGCCGAATCCTCAGGTGGGTTCTTGAACACCGAGCCGGCATTGAGCGTCCCTCCCGGCTGGTGCTCCTTGCGCCATCTGGTGATCTCGCGCAGGATCTGCTCGCCCTCTGCCGGCGGGCGATCGATGGTCCTAAACCGTGCACCGAGCACGACGTCATCGTCACCGAGGTTCGACCGGCGGTAGGCAAGGTCGAGGTCCGCCGGCCTACGCACCTTCGTGGCCCCGGTGCGGCGATCGAGGACGGTCGCTTCGACCAGCCATGCCGCGGTGTCCGAACCGTGGCCGCCCGCGTTCATTCGCACCGCGCCTCCGACCGAACCCGGGATGCCGACGAAAAACTCGAGCCCGCCGCGACCTTCACCGACGGCGAAGCGCGCCAGCTTTGGCAGCGGCATCCCGGCACCGGCCTCCACCCATGCTTCGCCCACCGCGCCGCCCGGGCGCAAGCCGGCCACGAGGAACTCGCCCACCAGGCGAATGACGAGGCCATCGAACCCGCGATCGGAGATGACGAGGTTGCTCCCCCGGCCGAGCACGAGAAGCCGGCGGTCTCCCGCGGCCTCGAGGACCTCGAGGAGTGACGACTCTCCGTCGACGTCGGCGAACCAGGAGGCCGAACCACCAAGCTTGTAGGTAGTGAACCCGGCAAGGTCAACGTCTCGCTTCATCGCCGTCTTGCGGGTCGTGCTCACGATCGGCCACCTCGCCCCTCGGCGAGGCCTCTCCCCTCGACGATCTGCGGCCAAATCTGGGCGACGTCGCCTGCTCCCATCAACACCACCGTGTCGCCGGATTCGAGCTCGGGGACCAGGGCGAGGGGAACGTCGGCGAGGAGCGGGATGTATTCGACGATGCCGCCGGAGGCGGCCACCGCCTCGGCAACGATACGACCGGTGACACCCGGCTGGGGACGCTCTCCGGCGGCGAAGACATCGGTGACGATCACGCGGTCGGCTGCGGCAAGCGGCTTTCCGAAGTCCGGGGCGAGGTTGGCGGTTCGCGTGTATCTGTGGGGCTGAAACACCACCCACAGTCGTCCCGCGGTTTCCTCCCTGGCGGCCTCGACGGTGACGGCCACCTCGGTGGGGTGGTGGGCATAGTCCTCGATCACCGTGACGCCCCCGCTGGTGGCCTTTACCTCGAACCGACGGCGGACCCCACCAAACCCTCCAAGACCCTCGGCGAGGCACGACGGGTCGAAGCCGAGCTCGGCGAAGAGGGCGATCACGCCCGCGGCGTTTCTGGCAATGTGGGGACCCGGTTGCGGGACCACCACATCGACAGACGTTCCCGGCCCGTCGAGATGGAACGACACCCGTCCCGCCGCGGTGGCGGGCTCGGTCATGCGCCACGTCGCCTGATCACTCGTGCCGTACCCGACGATCTCAGTCCGTTCGGCGAGCCGCCGCACCCCGGCATCATCGATGCAGGCCAGCACCGGGCCATTGGTTGCGGCTGCGACCTGGGCGAAGGCCTCCTCGAGACCGGCAACGGTTCCGTAGTAGTCGAGATGGTCGGCCTCGATGTTGGTCACCAACAATCCGGAGAGGTGAAGGTGCCGAAACGTCCCGAACGCCTCGTCGGCCTCCAGGATGAGCAGGTCGCGATCACCGAGGTGGGCACCGGTGTTCAACGCGGTGATCTCCCCACCGACGATGAAGGACGGGTCGGAGCCGCATCCACGGACCGCCGAGACCGCCATTGCCGAGCTGGTGGTCTTGCCGTGCGTGCCGGTGATACCGGCTGTCGGCATGGCCGCGGTCAGTGCGTTGAGCAGCGCGGGACGTCGCCACACCGTCAAACCGACCTCAGCCGCCGCGGTGAGCTCCGGGTCTGAATCCGGGACTGCGGTTGAAGCAACGACCAGCTCGGCACCGGCCAAGCGCTCGGGATCGTGGCCCACCCAGGTTTCGACTCCTGCGTCGCGCAGCGAATCGAGGATGGCGCTGGGCTTGAGATCCGACCCGGTCACCCGGTGACCGAGCTGGGCGAGCAGCTTGGCGATGCCGGACATACCCGCGCCGCCAACACCCACAATGTGTATCCGCTGTGCCCCGGATAGCGCAAACGGCGCGGCCTCAGCCATTGGCGACCTCGAGGACGGCGTCGGCGACCAGCCCGGTTGCATCCGGCCTGCCCACCGCAGCTGCGGCAGCGGCCATTGCCGAACGTCGTTCGTAATCGGTCAGCAGTGATCCGAGGAGGGCCGGCAGACCGGCGGCCGCACCTTGGTGTACGACGACGCAACCGCCCGCCCGCTCCATTTCGCCGGCGTTCTCTGCCTGGTATCCCTTTCCCGCCGGCAGCGGAACCACAACCGCAGGGGTCCCCGTCGCGGTCAACTCGCTGATGGTCATCGCTCCCGAACGGGACAGCACCAGGTCGGACGCCGCGTAGAACCGATCCATCTCCGGCTCGTACGGGACGGTGACCCAGCCCGGATGGGCGGCGGCGCGTGCCGACAGTGCTGCGTGATGGGAGGGTCCGGTCACATGAAGGATCGAGTGCCCGGCTGCGAGGACCGCGTCGGCGAATCCGTCGACCTGGTCGTTGATCGCCGCGGCTCCCTGGCTGCCGCCGAACACCCCGAGGACCGGGTGATCGGGGTCGAGGCCGTAGCCGGCAAGTGCTTCGGTACGCAGCGCGGCGCGGTCGAATGCGGCAATCCGCTCCGGCAGGGGGTTGCCGGTGAGCTCGGCACCGGCAAGCCTTGGCAGTGAGGCCGGAAACGCGACGAGCGTGCGAGCCGCCCGGCGAGTGGCAAACCGATTGGCCAGGCCGGGTACGGCATTTTGCTCGTGGATCACGATCGGGAATCCGGCGCGAGAAGCCCCCATTCCGGCCGGGATGGTCACGTAGCCGCCGAAGGCCGTGATGACTCCTGCGGTGCGCCGTCGCAGCTCCTCGGTGACGGTGCGCGACGCTCTGCGGATGAGCAGAGGCAGGCCGAGGTTCTCGACAGACAGGGATCGCTTTAGACCCCGAATGTCCAGTTGCACCAGCTCGAATCCTGCTGCGGGCACCGCATCGGCCTCGAGGCGGTCACCGCCGAAGAAGACAATGTCGGCGCTGTCGACCCCTCGCCGGGTGAGCTCCCTGGCGACCGCAATCGCCGGAAACAGGTGCCCACCGGTGCCTGCTGCGGCGAAGGCAAAGGTCATGACGGCTCACGAGGGGACGAGCGGGCGATGTTGAACAGAATCCCGACCGCGGCGAGGTTGACCAGCATCGCGTTGCCGCCGCTCGACACGAACGGGAGCGGAACGCCGGTGATCGGGAGCGCTCCGACGACGCCGCCGATGTTCACCAGCGCCTGGAACGACAGCCAGGCGACGATGCCGACGGCGAGGAGCCTGCCGAAGCGGTCCGGTGCGCCCAGGGCGACGCGGATACCAAAAAATCCGAACAGCGCAAAGAGACCGATGACGAGCGACGCACCCACGAATCCTGTTTCCTCCCCGATGATGGCGAAAATGAAGTCGGTGTGGGCGTTTGGCAAGAACGACCACCGGGCTCTGCTGGCGCCGAGCCCGACACCGAACCAGCCACCGGTGCCGAGGGCAACCAGGCTCTGCACCGCCTGATGACCGGTGTTGAGCGGATCAGCGAACGGGTCGAGGAATCCGGTGATCCGGTCGCGTCGATAGTCCTTCGTCAACGCACCAACCACCGCGAGGACACCCCCGATGGTGGCCATGCCTGCGAGATACCCCAGCGGGGCCGTCGATGCAAGCATCACGGCGAAGGAAGAAGCCCCGATGAGGAGCAGGGTTCCGAAGTCGGGCTGAAAGAGCAGCATGACCGACACCGTGCCCACGATGACGATGACCGGCACGAAGAAGTGGCCCAGGCTTCGCAGCAGCGGGCCCTTGCGCACCAGGATCGCCGCCAGCACGATCACGGTCGCCAGCTTGGCGAATTCGGACGGTTGGAGCGTCAGCGGCCCCACCTCGATCCATCGCTTCGCCCCGCCGCGCACATCTCCGAACAGGAGGGTCGCCAGCAGACCCGCAACCGCGAGCACGTAGATCGGAACCGCGAAGCGCTGGTACAGGCGGTACGGGAGCTTCGAAGTCACCACGAATGCGGCCAAACCAAGCCCCACCCAGATGACCTGTCGCTTGATGTAGAAGAGGGGGTCCCCCGTTTCGCGGATCGAGATCACCGATGAGGCGCTGAGCATCGCGCCGAGGCCGACGATCAGGAGCAGCACGATCGGGACTACCAGGAGGATCGAACGGCGCTCGCGTACGAACCCGGCGGCGCCCGCTCTCCGGCGCTTTGGCGGTGCTGGTTCGGATTCGGGTGTCTTGCTGGTCTTCAGCATGGAGCTAGCTTTGTCGACCCGGGTCGTGGTGTTGGTCATTTCCGCACCGTCGCCTGGCCACGAACCAGGGCAACAAACCGGTCGCCGCGAGCCTCGTACGACGAAAATTGGTCGAAGCTTGCCGCGCCGGGTGCCAGCAATATGACATCGCCGGCGGTGGCCACACCCGCCGCCTCGGCGACCGCCTCGTCGAAGGACGCCACGACAATGGACGGCACCGGCGCCGCCGCCGCAATCTCAGGCCCCGCCTCACCGTATCCGACCACGTACTTGACCGTTGGCGGCACCATTCCGGAGAGGTCCAGGCCCTTGTTCCTCCCGCCGGCAATCAGGATCACCGACGGGTACGCCGCCGCCGCGGCCTGCGCCGCGTGCGGGTTGGTGGCCTTGGAGTCGTTGACCCACGTGATCCCTCCCCAGCTGCCGACGACCTGTCTTCGATGCGGACCCGGCGCGAAGGTGGCCAGCGCATGCTCGATGCCGCTCGGCGTGGCTCCCCCGGCGCCGGCGAGTACCGCGGCAAAGGCCAGGTCGACCGCATAAGACGGGTCGCTGGTCGGTAGCGGGAATGTCTGGTCCCCGTAGACGAGCCGGTCTCCTGCGATGCCCGCGCCGCCGTTCGGGACCTGCGAAGCGGAGACCGGCACCAGGCGCGCTCGAGCGGTGGCTGCGAGCGCGGCGGCGCCTTGGTCATCCAGGTCGTAGGCCAGCGGATCGTTGCCGGTCATGTTCTCGAAGATCCTCGCCTTCGCCGCGGCGTAGGAAGCATGGTCTCGGTGCCAGTCCAGGTGGTCCGCGGCTACGTTGAGGATCGCCGCAGCGCCGGGATGCAGCCGGTCGATAAACCGAAGCTGGAAGCTTGACGCCTCCAGGACCACGACATCGAGGTCGAGCCCGACAACGCTGCTGACCGGGGTACCGATGTTGCCGGCTGCGGTCGCCCGCACACCGCTCTCGGTCAGCATGGCCGCGGTGGTACCGGTGACGGTGGTCTTGCCGTTGGTGCCGGTGACGGCGAGGTATGGAGTCTTCAGATGACTGGCACCGTATTCGAGCTCGCTCCACACCGGGACCTGCGCGGTCGCGGCGTCGACCAGGGGGGCTGCATGCTCGGGGACGCCGGGCGAGGTGACGACCAGCTCGACATCGTGGAGCAGCTTTCGATCCCACTCCCCCGCCGTCACCGAGAACACATCGTCGAGCCCGGCGGTCGCCTCCACGGACCGGTCGTACACCACGACATCGTCGCCCTGGCGCTGTGCCAGCGCCGCGGCGGCCCGTCCGCTTACCGCCGCCCCGATGACCAGGATCCTCACGGTGCGACTCCGATCCCGGTTTTGGCCACGAAGTCGGCGTAGAAGACCCCGACACCGAGGGCGGCGAGTATGCCGGCGAAGATCCAAAGCCTGATGATGACCGTGGTTTCCGGCCAGCCCTTCAATTCGAAGTGGTGGTGAATCGGCGCCATCAGGAAGATCCGCTTGCCGAAGACCCGGAAGCTGAAAACCTGGGCGATCACCGACAGCGTCTCGATCACGTACAGGCCGCCCAGGATGATCAAGAGCAGCTGGGTGTTGGTGAGCAAGGCGAGCGCAGCAAGTGCCCCCCCGAAGGCCTGGGACCCGGTGTCGCCCATGAAAATCTGCGCAGGGGCGGCGTTCCACCACAGGAACCCGAGCGCGGCGCCAATCAGGGCGGCAGCAAACCGGGCGAGATCCAGGGCGCCGTTTGGGTCGACCGCGTAGAAATCCATGTTCCGGAACTGCCAGAACGCGATCAGGACGTAGGCGCCGAACACCAGCGCACTCGATCCGGCGACCAGCCCGTCGAGGCCGTCGGTGAGGTTCACCGCATTGGCCGCTGCGGTGAGCATGAACAGCACCAACAGGAAGTACAAGACCGGGCCAAGGTCGATTCCGAGCGGTTGCACGAATGACAGCTCGGTGCTGGTGCCGATGCTCTGCACCACTGTGGCAAAGACTGCGGCGACCGCCAGCTGACCGAGGAACTTCCATCGTTTGGACAGGCCCTGGTTGTGCTTCGCCGCGTGCTTCCAGTAGTCGTCGACAAACCCGATCAACCCCATTCCGACGAAGGCGAAAAGGGCGAGCAGGCCTTCTGCGGCAAACGGGTGGAAGGTGACCTCGAAACCGGAGCCGAACGAGAACAGCCGGAAGTGCGCAGCGAAGTAGCCGAGCGCGGCGCCGAGGATGATGACCACGCCCCCCATCGTCGGGGTACCCAGTTTGTGCATGTGGCCCTGAACGTCGTCCTGGATGAACTGACCGATGTTGCGATCCCTGAGAAAGCGCATGGCGAGCGGGGTGGCGAAGATCGTGAAGATGAAGGCGAGACTCGCCGCGATGAAGAGTTGGATCATTCCCGGCTCGCTTCGATCAACCGCACGGCGAGGTGCTCGAGGCCGGCCGACCGCGACGCCTTCACCAGCACGATGGCCCCGTCCTCCGCCTCATCGACCACGATGCCGACCGCTTCGGACTGATCGGCGACGTTTCGCCCCCCGGCGGCGTCGGCGAGGCCATGGTCGTCCCCGACCGTGATGACGTCGAAGCCGAGGGCTTTCGCCACCTTTCCGACTCGAACATGCTCCTCGTCCGCCACTGCGCCGAGCTCGGCCATCGGGCCAAGGACGGCGAGTCTGCGCCCCGGCATGGCGACAATCGTCTCCATCGCCGCCAGCATCGAGTCGGGGTTGGCGTTGTAGGCGTCGTTGACAACGGTGAACCGTCCCCGGTGCACCTCCATCCGCCAGGGAGATCCTTCGGCATTGGTAAAACCTTCGGCGATCTCCTCGAGTGACCTACCGAAGGCCAGGGCGCCCGCGGCTGCCGCCGCCGCATTCAGGGCGTTGTGGGCGCCGGCCATCGCCAGCTCGACGGGGAGCGACCTCCCATCCCCATGGAGATTGAAGCGAGGACGCCCCCGTTCGTCGATGGTGATGTCAGAAACCGAGACGTCGGCATGGGGGCTTGCGCCGAAGGTGACCGTAGGCCCGGGGTGCGGCCTGGCGAGGCGGGGCTCATCTGCCGGGAGCACGGCCAGTCCGCCTTCGGTAAGGGCTTCCACGAGCTCGAACTTTCCGTCGGCGAGCGCATCCTTCGTGCCGAACGTCTCCAGGTGCACGACGCCGAGGTTGGTGACGACCGCGACGTGCGGGAGCACCGCAGGGGCCAGCCTGCGGATGTGTCCCAAGCCCCGCGATCCCACCTCGACCACCAGCGCCGGCGTGTCGCTCGGTGCCGACAGGATGGTCAGTGGCACTCCGATCTCGTTGTTGAAGGATCGCGGTGACGACCAGCTGCCGGGCAGTGCGGCCGCCAGCAGGTTCTTGGTCGTGGTCTTCCCGGTGGATCCAGTGACCGCGGCAACTCTGGCGTCGAGCTCGCCGCGGCGATGGGCGGCAAGCACAATGAGGGCATCGCCGGTGTCGGCCACCTCGACCCGGGGCACGATGTCGAGTCCCTGGCCCGATTCGACGAGGCAGGCAACGGCGCCGCGGCGCATCGCGCTCGCCGCAAAGTCGTGCCCGTCATGGTGCTCGCCGCGGATGGCCACAAACAACGCACCGGACTCGACCGAACGCGAGTCGGTCGAAACGGCACCGACCCGCATCGCCGGATCACCGTCCACGACACCTCCTGCAGCTGCGGCCACCGTGCTCAGCGCCCAATCCAACGTCGCGGGTTTTGCGTCGGAGCGCGGCATGGTTGTCACGTACCGACCCCCGTGATCGCGCTCAGCTCCTCTGCGGCCACCAACCGGTCGTCGAATGGCACGACGGTGTCGCCGATCTCCTGACCTTGCTCATGGCCCTTACCGAGGATCAGGACGAGATCAGCATCGCCTGCGCTGTCCAATGCACGCCTGATCGCGGTGCGCCGGTCGGGCTCCGTGATCGCATCGGCTCCCGGCGGGACGCCGGCGACGACGTCGGCGATGATGGCTACGGGATCCTCGGAACGGGGGTTGTCCGAGGTGATCACTGCGAGATCGGCAGCGGCCGCTGCGGATCCCATCGCCGGTCGCTTCTCCCGGTCGCGATCGCCGCCGGCCCCGATCACCGCGATGACGCGGCCATTGGTGATCTGCCGTGCGCTGGCAACGACCGCTTCGACCGCGTCGGGCGTGTGTGCGTAGTCAACAACCACCCCGAAGGGCTGCCCAACAGCGACCGCTTCAAACCGACCCGGGATGGCACCAACCTGGGCCAGGCCGGCGACGATTGCCTGTTCCCCGATACCGATCTCCCTCGCGACCGCGGCGGCAACCAGGGCGTTCTCGACGTTGAACGCACCCGGGAGCGGAATCGAAGCGGCATAGGAGCCCTCCGGGGTGACGATCGTGAACGAGCTGCCGTCCATCGTGGTTGCGATGTCGGCCGCCGTTAGCTGGGCGTCGTTGTGGACTGCGGTTGTGGTCACCGGGACCTCGGCGGAGTCGGCGATGGCTCGACCGGCCGCGTCATCGACCGCGACCACGGCTCGTCCCACGCGTGTAGCCGAGAACAGTTGACGCTTTGTTGCGAAGTACGTCTCCATGTCTCCGTGAAAGTCGAGATGGTCCTGCATCAGGTTGGTGAACGCCCCCACCGCGAACCAGGTCCCATCGACGCGATGCAACGCAAGAGCATGGCTCGACACCTCGATGGCGGCGACGTCGACGCCGGCGGCAACCATCTGATCGAGGAGTCGCTGCAGGTCCGACGCTTCGGGAGTGGTCCTCGGCACCGCAACGCTCATCCCGGCGATACGGGCGCCAACCGTCCCGATCACCCCGGGCGTGAGACCGGCGGCCTCGACGATGCCCTCGATCAAGTGAGTCACCGTGGTCTTGCCGTTGGTCCCGGTGACGCCGATCACGGGAATCTTGCGGGATGGTTCCCCGTGCACGGCGGCGGCCAGGGGCCCGAGGGCAGTCCGAGTATCGGCAACCACGAGCTGAGGGGTATCGGTTCGGGCGGCTTCTTCGACTCCAAGAGCGGCGGCTCCCGACGCTATAGCGTCACCGAGGTAGCGATGCCCGTCGGTCTCGTAGCCACGAACCGCGACGAACAGATCGCCGGGCTTGACCAACCGTGAGTCGTGGGTGACGTCGGAAATGTCCACGTCGTCACCGACCAGGCTGGCCTCACCGGAAATCCAATCTGCGAGTGCGCTGAGCAGCATTCGATCACCCCCGGTCCGGGGCCACCCCGAGCTGATGTAGCGCCGACTCGGCGATCTGGGCAAACACCGGCGCCGCCGAGGCGCCCCCGAATTTCAGCTCGGTTCCATCCTCGAGTTGGCCGCTGGGCGCATCGAGCACGACGACGGCGACGATCTCAGGATCGTCGATGGGGGCCATGCCGGCGAACCAGGCGATGGTCTCGTCCGCGCTGTACGCGCCGAGTTCGACGTCGAACTTGTTCGAGGTCCCGGTCTTGCCCCCCACGGTGAATGCCTCGAGGACGGCCCGGTGCCCGGTGCCGCCTTCAACGACCTGTTGGAGCATGGTGCGCACGAGTCGCGCGGTGTCGGACGAGATCACTCTCCGGCGCCGTGGCTCGCTGGTGATCTGGTCACCGTTGGGCCCGACGATCCGGGAGACCACGTGGGGCTCGACCCATTCTCCGCCGTTGGCGATGGCGGCGTACACACCCGCCAGCTGCAGTGGCGTTGTTCCGATGCCGTAACCGATCGCCGCGGAGGCGCCGCACGTCGAGCGGCACCACCGCGTGTAGTGGTCGAGACGGCCGGCAGACTCGGGAGCGAAGTCGATCGATGCGGGACGGCCAAGGCCGAAAGCGTCGAGGAAGGCATAGTGTCGCTCGTTGCCGAGAAGGCGCTGAATCTCGATCGTCCCCACGTTTGACGATTTTGCGACAATGTCGGCAACGGTCATGATCCTCGGATGATCGGCGGCATCGGTGAAGGTCTCGTCGCCGATGGTGATCTCCGGTGGCGTTGCAATCACGGTCCCTGGTGCGACGATGCCCATTTCGAGAGCCCCGGCGACGGCGACGATCTTCAGGGTAGACCCCGGCTCGTATACGTTGACCACGGCACCGTTGCGCAGCATCTCGGGCAGCAGCGAGGTGCGATCGTTTGGATCGAAGGCCGGCAGCGACGCCATGGCGAGGATCCGTCCCGTAGACGGATCGAGCACGACCACCGCACCCCTGAGTGAACCGGTCTGTTCGATCGCAAGGCCAAGGACGCGCTCCGCGGTGTGCTGAATCTCGCGATCGATGGTGAGGAACACGTCCGACCCCGGCATGGAGGGCTCGATGAGATACTCGCCCTGCGGGATGGCCCGGCCTGCTGCGTCGCGTTCGACGATGCGCTCGCCGGCGCGCCCGGCGAGCGCCCCGTCCATGATCGACTCGATCCCTTCAATGCCGGACCCATCGTCGAGCCGGGTCAGCCCGATGACCGGCGCCGCCAGCGAGCCGGACGGATAGATCCGCACCGGCTCCTCGACCAAGGTGAGCCCGTCGAGGCCCGATTCCTCGATTGCGGTGGCAAGCAGTGCTGCCTCGGTGTGCTCGAGGGCGCCGGTGAGTCTCACATATCGGCTGTCGCCGTCGAGCTTGATCGTCAGGTCGGCCAGGTTTTCCTCGATGAGCGGCGCCAGCAAGGCCGCAGCCAGTGCCGGGTCGCGAATCAACTTCGGATCGGCGATCAGGGCGCTTCCGTAGACGGTCACCGCAAGTTCGATACCGTCGCGGTCGTAAATGGTGCCGCGTTTCGGCGAGATCTCTTCGTGGCGAAGCCGTTGATCGACACCGCGTTGGGAGAGCGCAGCGGCGTCCTCGCCCTGGACCTGGAACAGCCGATACCCGATCGCCGCCCACGCCAGCAGCACAACGACGCCGAGCGCGATGACACGCAGGTCATGGATCCGCCACCTGGGACCGGGCACGTCAAGCGCCTCTCAGTCGATCAGGCGCCCGATGGCCGCCAGCGTTCGGCCTGGCCATATCTGCCTTCCTCTATTGATCTGGCTCGGTGAGGAGCGACCGTGATGCGGTCCAGCGCTCGGTGCCGGAGGAGGGCTCGACGCCAACCCCCGGTGCCTCGATGGTGATTCGCTGCTCCGGATACACCATTCCGAGGCCTGCCGCCGCCGCGTCGATGCGCTTGGGATCCTGCAACCTTGCCAGCTCGAGCCGGAGATCCCAGTGCACGCGGTCTTGGGCGGCGAATTCCTGCTCGATCTGGTGCAGCTCGAAGGCAGTGCGGTCGAGCGAGATCCGCGAGTAGATCATGGCGAAGAAGGCGAGGATGACGGCCAGCGTGAAGACCACAAGTGGTCGCAGCACGGTGTTGCCGCCAATCCGGCTTGCTCGTGCCCCTCTGGCGCGGGTCAGGACTCCCGCGGTCATGCGGCCACCTTCTCTGCCGCCCTGAGCACGGCGCTCCGCGCGCGGGGATTGCGCTCGACCTCGTCGTTCGACGGCAACACGCGTCCGAGCAGGCGCAGCTCCGAGGTGTTCCCACAGCCACACACCGGAAGGTCAGGCGGACACGTACACCCCTCGGCACCTGCCGCGAATCGGTGCTTGACCATCCGGTCCTCGAGAGAGTGGTAGGCAATCACCACGAGCCGTCCTCCCGGCCGGATCGCGGCGATGGCCGATTCGAGTGCCGTCTCGAGGGCCCCCAGTTCGTCGTTGACCGCGATCCTGAGGGCCTGGAAGACCCTCCTGGCCGGGTGACCCTTCCGCCGTGCGCGTTCCGGGACGCCCTCGGCGACGGCGGCGGCGAGCTCGACCGTGCCCTCGATCGGTCTGGAAGCGATGATGCGATCGGCGATGCGCCCGGCGAAGCGCTCCTCGCCGTAACGGCGGAAGATGTCAACCAGGTCATGGCGCGGCCAGGAATTGACGATCCTCGCCGCATCAAGCCCCGCGTCCGGGCCCATGCGCATATCAATCGGGCCATCGTTGCGATACGAGAATCCTCGTTCCGCCGTATCGAAATGATGCGAGGAGACACCGAGATCCAGGAGTACGCCGTCGACACCAGCAGCACCATCTGGTTGGCGTGAATCCTCATGCTCGATCACCGCTGCCAAGTCGGCGAAGTTTGCCAGTACGACTACCAGCCGCGGGTGTTGCGGGGCGCGGGTGATGGCGTCCGGGTCGCGATCGATGGCAATCACTCGCATTGCCGGATAGCGATCCAACAACGCCACCGAATGCCCACCGCCGCCGAATGTTCCATCGACCACCGTGCCGTCCGCAACCGGAGCGAACAGCTCCACTACCGGCTCGACCAACACCGGCTCGTGGTAGGTCTGATCCATGGTCAGCCCCCCGGAACGCTGGCGCCACCATGGAAGCGGGCGGAGTAAGGGTCCTTCCATATGGCATCCGGGGGGCTGACCACAGGCCAGACCAGGAGAGTCGACAGTCCACAGTCCTCAGCCCATAGCCCGAAGTCGACAGACTCACCGCGTCCCTCAGGCCTCCTCCGGTCTGACTGATGACTGACGACTGACGACTGACGACTTTTGTCATATTCCATCCTCTGACAGCACCTCCTCGATCCCGGCGTAGTACTCGTCTGCCTCTGCCCCAACCGACTCCCAGGACTCGGTGTCCCAGATCTCGATGTGGTCGGCGACGCCGACCACCGCGAGGTCCTTCTTGAGCCCGGCATACCGGCGCAGCGCCTCGGGGAGCTGTACCCGACCCTGGCCATCCAGCTCCTGGTTGGTCGCCGATGCGAAGAAGGACCTCGAGTAGTTCCTGGCCCGCCGATCGGTCCGGGGTAGGCCTTGGACGCGAGCGGCCTCCTCCTGCCAACGGTCCATGGGAAACACGTATAAACAGCGTTCCTGGCCCTTGGTAACCACGCAGCCAGCCCGCAGACCATCGCGGAACTTGCTTGGCATCACGACCCGACCCTTCGAGTCGAGTGCATGGCTGTATTCGCCGAGAAACAAGGGCCTGCACCTCCATCACGCTCCGATCACCATCTCCACGATGGGGTTCAAGTCCCCCACTATGTACCACTCCCTCCCACCTGTCAACCCTATCGACCCCCACCGTCCCACCCTGAAGCGGAATCTCCCACCGTTCCCCATCGGGGTACGCTCCCCTCCGTGAGCGAACCGGTCGTCATCGTTGGCATGGGGGAAATGGGCGGCGTGTTCGCCCGTGCGTTCCTGGGCGCAGGGCACCCGGTGTTTCCGGTGACCCGTGGCCAGTCGATGGCCGAAGTAGCCGCGATCCTGCCGGATCCCGCATTGGCGCTGATCACGGTCGGCGAAGACGAGCTCGAGGGCGTGCTCGCTTCGCTGCCTCCCGAGTGGCGAGGCCGCGTCGGACTCATCCAGAATGAGCTGCTCCCACGCGACTGGATCGCACACGGCGTGGAGGGACCGACCGTGGCCTCCGTGTGGTTCGAAAAGAAGCCCGGCACCGCGGTCAATGAGATCATTCCGACCCCCGTCGCCGGGCCAGGCGCAGCCCTCGTGGTCGACGCGCTGGCGTCGATCGGGATCATGGCGGTGGCCATCGCAGGCAGCGAGCTGGTCGATGCACTCGTCGCTAAGAACCTCTACATCCTCACCGTCAATATCGCCGGCCTCCGCACCGGCGGGACGGTGTCAGAGGTGTGGGAGAACCGCGGCCTTGCCGAATCGGTTGGCTCCGAGGTTTTGGACATTCAGGAGCATCTGGTCGGAGCACCGATCGACCACGAGCGGGCGGTCTCCGGCATGGTTGCGGCGATCGAGGCCGACCCCAACCATGGCGCAACCGGCAGAAGTGCACCCCGTCGGCTGGAGCGAGCCCTACGCCATGCCGATGAAGCGGGCATCGAAGCGCCCACCCTCCAGGCGATCGCCAACGACAGTCTGTAGCCTTGCTCGAGCCAAAGGAGCCCGAACCATGCACGTCCTCGTCGCCACCGACGGAGTACTCGACCCCGAGGAGGTCGCTGCCTTCGCCGGACCGCTCGCCGGGGACGATGGAATGGTCACGGTGCTGGTCGTCGTCGAGATCCCGAGGACCCTTCTTGAGGATATGCGGGCCGCGTACGGCCAGGAATCGGCCGATGAGACCTTCGGCCTCCGTCAGGAGGTCGGTGCTCCCGCTGCCAGAGCCGAGCAGCCAAAGAGCTGGCCCGGCGACGATTCCGTCATCGATCGCTACCTCTCCGACCGGCTGAAGCGTGGCGCAGATCCCATCGTCGACTTCTTGAGCCAGAGCGGCATCAAGGCACAAGGAGTGGTCGTCGAACACGAGAATACCGGGGACGCCATCATCGAACAGGTCGTTGAGCGGGACGCTGATGTGCTGGTTATCGGCTCATACGGCCAGGATGCCATTCATGGGTTCATGGGCTCGATCGGGACCAAAGTCGTGCGCCGTTCACCGAAGCCGGTGCTGCTGATCAGGCGCGGGGCATTGAAGGCGGTCGGAGAATAGGGAGTCGCGAGTCGCGAGTCGCGAGTTACGAACTACGAACTACGAACTACGAACTCAGCTTGGTGGGGGCTAGACGTTGAGGTAGGGCGCCCAATCGGCATCGGGGTCGCCGCCGAGTGCTGCGGCGACCCAGCTGTCCCGCGGCGGGGCCTGCGGTGACCGGGTGAGCTGGAGACCTGCCTCGCCGGGCGTCCGACCCCCCTTCCGCGTATTGCACCGTCGACAGGCGGCGACCACGTTTCGCCAGGTGTGTTCCCCGCCTCGCGACCGCGGAATGACGTGGTCGATGTTCTCGGCCGGCCTCCCGCAGTACTGGCACGAGTATCGGTCGCGGTGGAACACCGTCCTCCGGTTGACCGGAACCCTCCTTGCGTATGGGACCGACACGTAGCGACGGAGCTGGACCACCGAGGGAGACGGCACGGTGATGTGCTCGGAATGCCACACGATGCCGTTCGACACGATGACCTCGGCGCGCTCGGCCAGGACGAGCACCAGCGCCCGCCGGACCGGGACCACCGACAGCGGCTCGAGGCTTGCGTTCAGCACCAGTGCTCGCATACCCGCCAATTTACCAGGGGTCAGTGTTGAGTCGCGAGTCATGAGTCGCGAGTCGCGAGTCCCGAATCGCTTCGCAGCAGCA
>Ga0255056_10000006_pt1 | contig 51427 bp, 60 predicted proteins | sample Cases_109_1_MG_FD_183639 | JGI IMG/M metagenome (GOLD analysis project Ga0255056, IMG submission 183639) | Seawater microbial communities from Amundsen Gulf, Northwest Territories, Canada - Cases_109_1 | ecosystem: Environmental > Aquatic > Marine > Gulf | place: Canada: Northwest Territories... | reverse complement strand
CCCGCCAAAGACTGCCTCGTCGTGCGAAACGACGGACCAAACAGACGATGACAGAGGTTCGGCCTGTGTCGTCGCGACCGGTGAGTCCGACTCGGTCAGGTTGAACAGCAAACCGACACCACCCACCAGGACCAACACGGCCGCAGCCGCTGCCACCGCCACCGGCCACCCCCGACGCGGTCGTAACTCCGCCGGGTGCACCGGTGAGCCAGTGGGCGGAACCGGCTCCGTGCTGAGGCGCAGCTCCATGATCTCTTCGAGCTCCTGTGCTGCGGGGCTCGCCTCGACAACCTGCACCATCAGCGATCGAATCCTGTCATCTAGCCGATCAGTCATTTCAGAATCCTTTCCAGGGTCGTCTTTGCCCGTGCGATTTGCCTACGCACAGACCGGTTACTCATAGCCAGCTCCTCGGCGATCTCCACGGTTGTCATCCCCTCCCAGTACCGAAGAAACACGCAGGCACGCTGTGGAACGGTCAACCTTCCCATCGCCTCCCAAACGTCAATGCCCAGCACAGATACCGTGACCATGTCTGATGACGCTGACTTCATCTCACGGGTGCGGCGTCGCATCGTGCCTCGGTGATGCATTCGAGACTCGTTGAGCACGGCCTGGTACAGGTAAGGGCGAGGATTAACGACCGACGCCCATGATGGCGACCACATCGAGTTGACCACCGCTTCTGAGACAACATCGGCCGCATCCGTCGGCCCGACCAAGCTGGTAGCGAACCGCGCCAACTCTGAGGCGTATTTCGCATAGATTTCGGCCCTTGTCAGTGCCTCCACACCCATAGGATGCCGCCCGCCTTGTTTTCCGGCCAAGATTCTCAATAAATCGATCAGCGACTCCACCGACGGGAGACGCCAGCCATCTTCGATAGCCCTATCTCAGGTAACGCATAACCGGCAATATGCGCTACCTGTGACCCGTCGTGATGAGCCACCGGATTTGGGGTAGCTGGCCGTATGGAGGCGCTCTCCGTGCTGGTAGCCGATCGTGCGATAGCGTTCTCTGTGATACGGGATCGTCCTTCTGTCGCCTTTGATGGGTGCGTGAGTCAGCTGGTCAGTTGGACCCCGGTTGGTTCGTGACCCGCTTGGAGCCCCTTCCCGATCCACCTCAGTTCAGTGATAGGCCAGCCGCTGGCTCTGCGGCTTCGGAGCTACTGGATGCGGTCTCGCTTCTCCAAGTTGTGCCGGGCGCACAGCAGTTGGATGTTCTCCACGGTTGATGACGACCCGCCACGGGAGTATGGGATCACGTGATCGAAGTGGAGGTTCTCCCTCGACCCGCAGAGGACGCACTGCCCTTGATCACGCTTCCACACTTCGCGTTTCACCTCGGTCGGTATCAACCGCGTGTGTTCGACTTCGACGTCCTGCTGGTTGGCCTCGACGTCACCATTGGCGGCTTCGAGCCGGAACTTGCACACCAGGCGACCTTCGGATGGTTCCTGCCAAGCATCGACGAGTCGAAACAGGCCGTTGTACACCCAAATCCCGGAGCGGACCTTCTCATACACCCGAACGTTCTCCGGTGCTGTCTCGTCGTTGCGAGCTGACTCCGCGGCTTGGTAGAACCTCCCGTTCTGGGTTGGAGTGCCGTTCTCGTTGAACAGCGGCTGATCCACCCCCTATCGTGGCCTTCGTAGATGAGAACCCGACCATCCTCCAACACCTCGTCGGTGTATGGAGCGCCCCTGCGTGTACTCATCAGAAGTACCGAATGCGTTGGAGCGATCCGGAAGTGCATCCCCGCTTGAAGATTCTTGCCCCCATGGGCACACATTTCGGTATGGCTGATCACATCACCCGGCTGCGCGACGCCCATTCAAGCGGTGCGCTGTTCGGGACATCGGAATTGACGAGTACGCGTCTCTAGCGTCCCGGGGCATCCTCTGACGTACAGTCGTAGTCGTCCGGACCCTGCGGCCGTGTTGCGGTTTCGATCTTGCGGTGGGTGATCTCTTTATTTTCCATAAGTGTTCCTTCCTGCAGCTTGCCGCACTCCACGCAGAGAGTGACTGGCCCATATCCTCACAGATGCGCCAGCTGACCGCGTGCGTACAAGTTTGCAGCCGAGCCGGGCCTTTCACACCGTCAGAAGCGGAATCGGGTCACGTCGTTTGGAAAGTCGAACCATGCCATGGCTTTGTCCGGGGTGAGGACTCGCAAGCCTCCAGCGTTTGGTCCTTCCCAACTGTTCGCCTGCGGCGAGTAGCCGAGTTCTGCGTACTTCCGAGAGAACTCTGCTGCCAGCCGACCACCAAACTCCAGCCCTGGCGTAGCAGCGGACAGAGATCGTCCCTCCACGATCACAGCGCGGCTACCACTCTCGAGATGGAGCACGCACCCAGCGTTGGCAGCCAAGTTCCGTACATGAATCGTGTCAGGCGAACCGTCATACCAGAACCGCCCATCCATCCAGACACCCCAGCGAGGAACCACATGAGGGTTCCCGTCGGGTCGAGTCGTCGCCATCCAGTAGTGAAACGACTCCAGCAACTGATCCTCCACCACGGACCATTCGAGAACGCCATGATCGGTATCCGGAACACCGTACCCGTGGGGCATCTCGGGCCGATCACGTACAGGGCCGTTCATGACCTCAACATACATTCATCCATGTAGACGACGGTGCCCGCCAACAATCCAGCTAGCGAAATCAAGGCCGATATGCGCCAGCTGTCTAGCTGTATTGGCATGTGCCGTTATGTTCGGGCAGTGAGTGTCAGTTCCGTGGGTTGTTCCGCCCGTTATCAGTGCGACCTTCATCTTGTGGGAGGCTCGGGTTCGACTGTCAGCGCATCCGTGACGCAACCGTGGTTACCCCTTCGCGTGTCGCATCTGGATTGCCTTGTCGATTGCCACGAAGAGGGGGCTGATGAGGGAGAGGGCGATCGCGATCGCCCATTGGCCTCCGGTGAGTGAGACCGTCGTGAGAAGGCGTTGAAAGATCCCGAACTCAACTGCGGCAAGTGTCAGGAACCAGCCGAGGATCACCCAACCCATATACGGGAACAGCGGAGCTGACCACCACGGCTCGCGTTCGCGTCGCATCACGAGGCCATTGTTGACTCCGGCGAGGGCAACGACGGCGAACGCCATCGTCATTGACACGGTGCCAACGGTGGTGCTCGGCTCGTCGGGTCCGTACTGGAGTAGGAGGAGCGCCGGGCCAGCGATCAGCAATCCGCTAACCACCCAGCGGATCGTCTGGGCCCGGTTGGCGATCTTCGTCCCTGGGGTACGGGGAGGTCGTTCCATGACGCTCGGGTCTGGCACATCGACGATGAAGCCGACGACCACCGTGGAGATGACGAAGAACTTGGCGAACAGCAGCATCATTGGGAAGAGTGCGATGCCGTCGTTGATGTTGAGAATCGTGGCCAGCAGCATGAGCTGGAGAACCGCGGACAGCACCGTCAGCTGGAGCTTCACATATGACGAGATGCGGCGGTAGATGTCGCGACCGAGGTCGACGGCCCGCACGAGCGTGGCGAAGTTGTCGTCGGTGAGGATGAGCCTGCCTGCCTGCTTGGTGACCTCGGAACCGCTCCCCATCGCTACCCCGATGTCGGCCTGCTTGAGGGCCGCGGCGTCGTTGACGGCGTCGCCTGTCATCGCCACGACTTCGCCGGATTCCTGCATCAGTCGAGCGAGGCGGACCTTGTCTTCGGGGGCGACCCGCCCGAAGACGTGCAGCTCCGGTAGCCGTTCGATGACGGTCGCGTCGTCGAGGGCGGCGAGATCGGTGCCGTTGATGACTCCTGGGCCGAGACCCAACTCATCGGCGATCGCCCGAGCGGTTACCGTATGGTCACCGGTGATCATCCGGACATCGATACCAGCAGCGCTCGCCTGCTGAACGGCGTCCCTAGCCTCGATGCGCAGCGGGTCGATGATCCCGACCAACGAAATGAAGTCAAGAGCCGTAACGGCGCCCATCGGGTCGTCGAGGGCTGCCGCAAACTCCTGGTCGGACAGACCCCGGACCGCGAAGGCGAGGACCCGCAGACCCTTCTCCGACAGCCCCTGGTTGGCTGCCACGAGCTCATCGCGGGTATCGGCGATCGGTGCACGCACACCGTTCCACGCCGCACCCGAACACCGGTCGATCACGACATCGGGTGCGCCCTTGACGCACATGAAGTGTGGGAACGCTGCGATGGCCCCTGTGGCCGTCACCGGGGTGTCGTGAAAGGTGGCCATGAACTTGTACTCGGAATCGAACGGCACCTCCGCCACGCGCGGAAGGCTGCGGCGGGTCACCTCGGCATCCACCCCCACTTTTGCGGCGAGGACGACGAGTGCCGCTTCCGTGGGGTCCCCGATGATCGACCCGTCATCGGCGACGGTGGCATCGCTGCATAGCGTCAGCCCGAGACCGAGCCGAACGAAGTCGGGCGTCGCCTTCCCCGCCGAGCCGAGGATTGCCCCGCTCTTCGCATAGCCGCTGCCCTCGATCTTGTACCACTCTCCGGCGGCGAGCATCGTGGTGGCAGTCATGGCGTTCATCGTCAACGTGCCGGTCTTGTCGCTGTTGATCACCGTCGTCGCACCGAGCGTTTCGACGTCGGTGAGCGACTTGACCACGGCCTTGTGCTCGGCAAGGCGCTGCGCCCCCGATGACAACATGAGCTGGACAAACGTCGGGAGTCCGGTCGGGATCGCCGCGATCGCTGTCGTTATGGCGAGCAGGATCAGCGTCTCGGTGTCCTGGCCGCGATAGATACCGACGATGGCGATGATCGCAACTGCACCCCACGCCAGCAACCCGAAGACCTTCGTCAGCTCATCGAGTTCGAGCTGGAGTGGTGACTTCACCCGCTTCGTTGCCGTGACCATGTCGGCGATGTGGCCCATCTGCGTCGAAGCCCCGGTCGCGACGACCACGACCGTCGCCGATCCCCGAGTGACCTGAGTGTTTTGGAACACGAGGTTGGTCCGGTCACCAAGCGGTATTACCTCGTCCGGCAAAGAGTTCGCGTCCTTGGCGATCGGTGCGCTCTCGCCGGTGAGCGAAGCCTCCTGAACCTCGAGCGATGCCGAGCTCACGATCCGTGCATCCGCAGGGACAATGTCCCCAGCCTCGAGGAGCAGGACGTCACCGGGAACGAGGCCGCTGGCATCAACCTCCGCGACCCGGTCGGACCGTCGCACCCGAGCCGTCGGCACCTGGAGCTCGGCCAGGGCTTCGACGCTGGCCATCGCCTTGCGCTCCTGGTTGGTCCCCATGATCACGTTGAGCAGCACCAGCGCCCCGACGACCGCCCCAGTGGCGAACTGACCGATCACAAAGCTCGCGACGCTGACGATCAACAGCATGATGTTCATTGGGTTCGCCAGCTGGCCCTTGGCCATCTGCCACATCGTTGGCGGCGGTTCGGTAGCGATCACATTCGCCCCATACTCACCGACGCGTCGCTGCACGTCGTTGGGACTCAGACCGTGGTCAGAGTCGGTCTCGAGAGCGTCCACCGTCTCATTGGCGGACAGGGAATACCAAGGGACGGTGGGCGGTATCCGGTCGGTCTTCGTCATGGTGAGCGCCTCGGTTTCTCAAAGCACGATTGTGCGAATGTGTCGATCGTATTCTCGCAGTCGCTGTTGTTCGCTGGGAATGGCGGAATCGGGGCAGTACTGGTCCGCCGTCCAGGCTTGACTCCGTGCTCTTGCCACCGAACACTGGTTGACGCTCAATGACGGGGCGCTTACACCGACCCGCAGGCACACCGGGCGATTTGCCAGGATCAGTGTCGATCAACGCGCTACGGAGCCGCAGTCCCCAGATAGGCCTCTGCGTTTGATGCGAAGAACCCGTCGCTGTACGGGGCGAGGCTCGGATTGGCGAATGCAGTCTCGAATGCGCGCCGGTAGCTGCCTGGCTCCGATTCGAACATCGCCATGATGTGCCAGTCCGAGCCGAACATGATCTTGTCCGCAAGCGAGTACCCGCCGGGAGGCGGCCCGCCGTCGATCGCCTCGGCCAATCGGGCGACGAAGACCGAGTCGTCTTCAAGGATCTCCTCGAAGTGCCCGAACTCGCAGTACACCTGCTCATATGACTCGCACAGATCGATGACGGTGCGGGCGTACGGGCCGAGCTCGTCTCCACTCGTCCAATCCGCTGCGCCCCCGGCATGGCCGAGGCATAGCCGCAGCGTTGGAAACTCCTTCATCACGAGCCGCCAGGCGACCGGGTCGGACAGACGCCCGTAGCCGGGCATGCTCTCGAACCCGGCAGGGGTGCAGTGCGTGAACAGCGGGATCTTCCCGCCCTGACAGAGATCGAACAGCTTCCGGTTGCGCTCGTCAACCGGATCCCCGTTCCCCAGCGGTCGATACCCGTTTGGTGGATAGAACTTGACGCCCACGCATCCCTTGGCGAGCGCCTCCTCAACGACGGCGAGTCCATCAGCTCGGCTCGGATCGAATGCGACAAACGTCTTCAACGAGCCACCGCTCTCGCTCTGCAGAGCGAGAGCTCGTTCCACCTGTGTGCCGATGTCGTACATTGGCTGGCTCTCGGGGTAGTAGTGGTCCATGTCCATTAGGTGGTGGAGGGAGAGCGAAGCACCGGGCATCACCAAGTGGAGCAACTGGTAGATGTCGCACTCGTGCGACAGCATCACGAGCAGCCGATGGGTTTAGCGGAGGCGGTGGCCGCGACCAGCCGCTGGCTCGGATTGCTTGGCATCGAGGATCGTGCCGAGTCGAAGGTCGAAACCCTTTCGCACGGCAACCAGCAACGTGTTCAGCTTGCGGCCGCGTTGGTGCACGACCCCGTATTGCTGGTATTGGATGAGCCATTCGCCGGTCTCGATCCGCTCGGTGTGGATGCTTTGTCAACGACGTTGCAGGATCTGGCCGACAGCGGTACGGCGATTGTGTTCTCGAGCCATCAGCTCGATCTCGTCGAGGATGTTTCTCAGGACGTCGCCATCATCAACCGAGGGCGGGTGGTGCTCAGCGGCGTGCTGGATGACCTCAAGGCCGCCTCAACCACTCGACGCCTCGACGTCGTGGTCGACGGGGATCATTGGGTTCCGGATTCGGGAGGCCGCGTTGTCACCGACGATCGCGGTCGACGCCATACCCTCGTCGAGAGCGACGCGGCCCGTGGGTGAGATCTTCGCCGCTGCCAGCTCGGCGGGGCACGTCGATCGCTTCTCGTTTGAGCCCCCATCGCTCTCCGACTTGTTCCGCGAGGCGGTCGGTATATGAACCGTTGGACGCAGACGATATTGCTCGCCAAGCGGGAATTCGTCACCAGGGCCAGGAGCAAGGTCTTCCTGATCTCGATGGGTGTGATCGCCCTGGTCATCATCGCGATCGGGCCCGTCGTCTCCCTCTTTGCGGACGACCCGGAACCGATTCAGATCGGGATTGTGGGTGCAGAGCCGGCTGGGATCGAAGAAAGTCTTGCCGGGCGGGCAGCACTGTCGGAACAGCAGGTCGAGATCACTCGCTATGACTCTCTGGCGGCTGCCGAGGGCGACCTCGAGGAGGGGGCGGTCGAAGCGCTGCTCGTGGACGGAACCAGCATCGTGTTCAACGAGGAAGAGTCCCTCGTCGTTGTGCGGATCGTCACCGACTCGGTCAACTCGCGCGCCAGGATCGCTCTGATGGAGAACCTCGGCCTCACCGCGGCGGAGATGCAGCAACTCAACGACCCGGGGCAGATCGTGGTCCGCACCCTCGTCGTTGCCGACCCTGAAGAGAGACCGCGCCGGGTTGCTGCTTTCGGCGGCATGGTGGTGCTCTTCATGACCATCTTGACCTTCGGCCAGTTCGTGGCCATGGGTACGGTTGAGGAGAAGCAGAACCGGGTGGTCGAGATCCTCCTGTCGCGGGTCAAGGCGTCCCAGGTTCTCGTCGGGAAGGTCCTCGGCATCGGCGCTCTAGGACTGGTCCAGTTGCTGGTCATGGCCGCCGCCGCGTTGGTTGCCATCAACATCATCGACATCGAGGGCGTCTCTGTCGGCAGCATCGGGGCCGAGATCGTGGCGGGGGTCGTCTTTTGGTTCCTGCTCGGCTACACGCTGTACGCGTTTCTATACGCGGCGCTCGGCGCCACCGTCTCGCGCCAGGAGGACCTCCAGGGTGGTTTGGTGCTGCCGTTAATTCTCCTGGGCCCTGCCTTCTTCATCGCCCAACTCGCAGTGGCGGATCCGGATCTGCCCATCGTGAGATTCGGGTCGTTCTTTCCCCCCTGGACGCCCATGATCATGCCGATCCGCACGGCGCTCGGCTCTGCACAGCCCTGGGAGGTCGCACTTTCGATAGCGCTGGTCGTGGCCTGCATCGTCTTGCTCGTATGGATTGGTTCACGTGTCTATACCGGGGCACTGCTGAGGACGGGCGGGACGGTGAAGCTGCGCGATGCATGGAGGTCGACGGGCGCCTGACCCCCAGCGGACGGCCGCCCTTCCTCTATGGCAGCGGTTCGTCGCCGAGTCTTTGATAGATCTGCCGAAAGACCAGCCTCGCGGCGATCATCGCGACGATGAGCAGGATGACATCGATGAGATGCCCGAGCTCAACATGGTCCCCGAAAACGACATCGACGACTTCGAGGATGATGAACTTGCTCATGAAGAGAATCCCGAAGAGCGAAACTGCGCCGAGCACCCTCCAAGGCGTTCCCTCGCGCTCATCGAAGTAGGCCTTGACCCGGTGCTCGACACCACCGATCACGTCGAGCATCGCCTTGAGTAGCAACGCGGTGAGGATCGAGATCGTGAACGAGTCGATGACGATCGCATCGGAGAACTCCACGAAGAGGTTCAGCACCACGATGTAGATCAGAACGTCGGTCATCCAAGAGGCATACCGCTGCTGGCTGAGCGTGATCAGATAGGTCTCTGCCGAATCCGCAGCCGTGGGAGCCTCCGAGGTCGACGGGGCCGCGACTCTATACCCGGGCTTCGGAGCGGGTGGGCACGGCGTAGATCCACAACGCCACCACTGCCTGAAATGCGATCAGAGCGCCCACCGTCAACGGCCCGTACTCATGGTCGCCGTTTGCAGGAGCGATGTTGTATAGCGCCGACGAGACGAAGCCGAGCACCCCCACCATGAGGCCGACCGTCTGGCCTGCAACCAGTGCACGCAACGACCACGGCTCGAAGGCCCGGAGATGGCCGCTCATATAGGCGAGCGTGTACCCGGACTGGATGAGCAGGCCGATGCCGAGCCCGGCTACCACCGATGGAACGTCTTCGCTGAAGAGGATCAAACCGAGCAGCGCGACTCCCGCGAGTGCATTGATGATCGAGAGCGTGACCAACATCGTCTTCATGACAGTTTTTCCTCGTGTTGCTGCCATCCAGCCTTGAATGACCACCCGGGTACCCCCGAGCAGCCAGCGCATCGCCGACGGTGCAGAATCGATCTCATCGAGCTCCGCGACCAGTGCCCGGCCCCACTCCCGTTGCGAGAGGGGGAGAAGCCGCTCTACATGTCGGCCGGCGCGGGCAAGCCTGCGACCAGGGTGACGCTCGCTCATCCCGCCTCTCCGATCGGGTGCAGAACGACCCGCGATTGCTCCTGGTGCGTGGACACGGCAGCTGCCGCCCATGTCCGGCCGCTGGTGGTCAGCCGGTACATGTGCCGTGCCGGGCGCCCGGGAGCCTCCGGCTGCGACCAGCGCGTCTCGAGGTGTCCGCGATCGGTGAGTCGCATCAGGATCGGGTAGAGGGTTCCTGACGGGACGCCAAGCAGCCGGCTCAGCTTGTAGCCGTAGCTCCAATCCGACCGACCCTCAAGGAGCGCAGTGAGCACCGACACCGTTTGTGAAGATGGTCGACGACTCATAGCCATAACTCTATATATATAGAATTCCTAGTCAACTGGACCGGAAGAACCGCGATGGAGGGTCGAAAGGCGGATGAGGCCGCCATCGGCGGCCAGTAACTCCGGGTCGGGCGCGGCCCGGACCAGGGCTGTGTCGTCAGCGTCCATCACACCGGGTCGAGCAGGGCTTCGTCCTCGTAGCACCAGATCCAATCCATGCTGGCCTCCAAGTGTGGCTTGATCAATGGATGCCCGGTTTCATCGTAGTGCCTGAGGGCATGCTGGTATTTGGCGTCCTGACAGCAACCGACATGGCCGCAGATGAGACACATCCGCAGTGCCGGCCATCGCTCGCCAAGCTCGACGCATTGATCGCACACGTCTGACGCCGGATCGACGTCGTTGATCAAGTCGAGGTGGCTGCACTCCTTCTTGGCAAACGTCCCGGTGAACAGACGTCGCAGGCCAGCGTTCATGAAATGCTGAAACGAACTGATCGGCGGACCCTAGGCAGGCCGCAGTAGTGTCGCGCCATGCACCAAGGCCAGACGAGTGACTCCAGCGGCGCGGCAGACGCCTGGAACGAACACGCTTACAAAGTGCTCACCTCGGCGGCGGTGACCGTCGTCGCCACGGCCACGGTCGTCTACCACTGGCTCGAAGACTGGAGCTGGGTGGACAGCCTCTATTTCAGTGTGGTGGCCGTTACCACGGTTGGCTTCGGGGATCTCGCGCCGACCACAGACGGAGCGAAGCTTTTCACCGTCGCCTACATCCTGGTCGGGCTTGGCATCATTGGTCTCTACCTCAACGCCAGGGTCGAACATGCACGCCGCAAGAGAGTGGAGCGGGGACGCCGCCGGAAAATGAACGCTGAGCCAGGGGAGGAGTCGTGAGGAGGCTCACCGTTCCCCATCAGATCGCTTCGCCCGGCGAACGAGTGCGGGTGCTCATCGACCTCGTGGGATCGGCGAGGGGGACCGGCGCACCGTGAGGCTCACCACCGCCATGCTCGCCGACGCCGCCCAGGTCCAGGGCGGGAAGCTGTTTGTGCTCGGAGGCGGCTTCGACACTATCTCGGCGCGCACGCTGCCCATCGTGCACCGCAGCCTCACCCTTGCCATGGTGGCCGAGGTGGCACCCGACGAACGGCACCGCGACCTCGAGATCTCGATCCGCCTGGTGGACGAGGACGGTCAGGGATTGGATGTCGAAGCCAAGGGAAAGCTCAGGGTCGGTGCTCCTCCCAATCTGCCGCCTGGCGCCACGAGCATCGTGCCGATCGTGAGCCCCTTCCACAACATCGAGTTCCCTGAGGCCAAGGGGTACGCATTCGTCGTTGATTTCGAAGAGGACGAGCTGGCCCGGGTGCGATTCCGCGTCGTCCGGGTGAGCTGATGGAGCGGTCGTGGCGGACCATCCCCAACGCCATCTCGCTCGGACGCCTGCTCCTGATCCCGTTCTTCGTCTGGCTGGTGGCGATCGACCAGGTTGGGTGGGCCGGAGTGGTGCTCGCCGTGATCGGCTCGACCGACTGGGTCGACGGCTATGTGGCGCGCCGCTACGACCAGGTCTCCGAAGTCGGCAAGTTCCTTGACCCGCTTGCCGACCGGATCGCGGTCGCCGTTGCGGTGGTCGTCGGGCTCATTGCCGGCGTCCTGCCCGCCTGGTTTGGCTGGGGCATCATCCTGCGCGAAGTGCTGATCGGCATCGGTGCCTTCTACGGTTGGACCCAAGGAGTGAGGCAGCTCGATGTCCGCCAGATGGGCAAGCTGGCCACCCTCCTGCTCTACGTCTCCATCGCCGGCATCTACATCGGCCACGGATTCGAAATCGAATGGGGTAAGAACCTCATGATCCTGGTTGGCGCTGTCGGGCTCGTGCTCTATTACGCGGTCGCGGTGGCCTATTTCGGTGACATGCGTGCCGCGATCCGCAATGCCGCCGCTGAGTGAGAGGCTCCGCAAAAAGAGGGCCATGCGTCTCCCTCCTACTCATGTGCCCTCCCTTTCGTCGTTCTGCGGGCTCACAGCGTCATATAGGCGCTTGTGAACCCTGGGTTCGCGGCGGATTCGCCGAGTAGGCTGCGGCGCCGCGAGGAGGAATCTGTGAATTTTCCCAAGGAACTTCGATACGCCGCAAGTCACGAGTGGGTTCGCATCGACGACGAGGGCAACGCCACGATGGGCCTCAGCGACTACGCCCAGGACGCCCTCGGCGACGTGGTCTACGTCGATCTCCCGGAGGTCGGAACAGCCGTTACGGCGGGGGAGAGCTTCGCCGAGGTCGAATCCACGAAATCGGTCAACGATGTGTACGCACCAGTCTCCGGCACCGTTGCCGCGGTGAACGAGGCGTTGGCCGACCAGCCGGAGCTGGTGAACTCCGACCCATACGGGGACGGATGGTTCGTCACCATCGCCCCCGAGGGTGGCGCCTTCGACCTGTCGGCGCTCCTCGAAGCCGGTCCGTACCGCGAATCGACCGAATCCGACGACTAGCCCTCCTGCATCCAAACCCTCAACCAAAGGTCGAGGGTGCGAGTACTATGGGCACATGGCTGACGACTCTCCAGAGCACGTCGAGCATGAGCCGACGATCATCTACCAGCCGACCGGCGAGTCTGCCTCCGGGGCCTCCGGCAGCAGCGTTGCCGGCAAGTTTGCCTGGGCGCTCACGGTTGAGACCGGCCCGCAGGCCGGCCTGACCTATGTGCTTGGAACGGGGGAGTCGGTAATTGGTCGCGGCGGCGACTGCGATATCTTCCTCGGCGATGTCACCGTTTCCCGTCACCACGCCAAGGTCTCGCTCGATTCCGAGGGCCTGCTCGCGCTCCAGGATTTGGGGTCAACCAACGGCACCTACGTGAACGGCACCAGGGCCGAGTCCACCAGCCTCACCGCCGGAGACGAGCTCATCATCGGCAAATTCCATCTGATCGTGGCCCAGGGAGACATGTGATGGCGGCCTCGCCGCTCCGGGCCGCCAGGACCCGAAGCATCGGCGAAGTGATCAACCTCCTCAAGCCGGACTTTCCCGATCTCACCGTCTCGAAACTCCGGTTCCTCGAGAGCCAGGGCCTGGTGCAGCCCTCGAGATCGGCAAGCGGGTATCGCATGTTCACCGAGGAGGATGTGCGGCGGGTCGAGTACGTCCTCGCAGAGCAGCGAGACCACTACCTGCCGCTCAAGGTCATCAAGTCCAAGCTGGCTGCATGGGAGTCCGATGCCGAATCTCCCGTATCCGCCGAAAGCGGGCCTCCGCCGGACACATACTTCGCCACGTCCGGTGTGTCACTCACCGAAACCGAGCTGAAGCGATCGTCCGGGCTCACCTCCGACCAGGTCGTAGCGCTCGTCGCTGTTGGGATTCTGGATCCCATGGGGCTTCCCGACGGGACCGAGGTCTTCCACGACTCCGACCTCACCATTGCCAGGGCGGCACATCGCCTGCTGGTCAACGGGCTCGAGGCACGTCACCTCCGCGGCATCCGACTCGCGGCCGATCGGCAAACCGACCTCCTTGGCCAGTTGGTGGCCCCGTTGCTTCGACATCGAAACCCGGAGAATCGGCGACGATCGGCCGAGGTGCTCGCCGACTGCTCCCAGGCTGCATCGGTACTTCAGGAAAGCATGATCAGGGGTAGGCTTCGGCGTCTCCTCGAACGATGATCTCCCTAGCTCTCGCCTCCGTCGGGCTTATCGCCGCGTCATTGGTGCCTCCGGTGCCGATCCAGGCACCCATGGGCGATCCGGGTGCTCCACCGCAGCTGGATGCCGTGTCGTGGGCGATTCAGGACGAGACCGCCGACGTCAAGCTGGCGTCCTGGAACGCCAATCGGCGCCGCTCGATGGCCTCGGTGACCAAGGTGCTGACGGCCATGATCGTCCTGGACCAGACCAACCTCGATGACGTCGTCACCGTCCCGAAGCTGGCCACTAGCGGCTGGGGATCGTCGGCCGGCCTGGTCGCCGGCGAAGAGTGGACCGTTTACGAACTGCTGGTCGCGATGCTGGTCCGATCCGGAAACGACGCGGCGATAACGCTGGCATGGCACGTCGGCGATCACAGCATTGCGGCGTTCGTCGACGAAATGAACCTGCGCGCCGCAGAGATGGGAATGGAGGACACCAAGTTCGCCAATCCGAACGGTCTCGACGAACCCGACCACTACTCGACCGCAAACGACCTGCTCACCATGACCCTGGCGTCGCTCGAGTACGACACGCTGTATGAAATCTCCCGTCTGCGGCTGGTTCAACTCCCGGACGACCCGACGGGAAAGAGCCGACACGTCAAGAACACCAACCTGCTCCTCGGTGCGTTTCCCGGGGTAATCGGGATCAAAACCGGGGATACACCGCTGGCCGATCGGGTACTGCTTTCGGTTGCCGATCGCGGTGGGCGACGAATCGTGGGCGTGGTGATGGGGACCAAGGATCACTTCGCCGACACGCGCCAGATGCTGGAGTGGGGTTACACCACCTACGGCTTGCGCGATCGTTGGCTTCGACCGTTCTTCTCCGAGCAAGGCGGGGCCGGGGTCCCGATTCCCGATCTCGAGCTGTCAGACGGAGAGTTGCGCCGCCTCGGGGTGATGCCGGCCCTCGACGACGGGCGGTGGCGGCTTTCGTCGCTGAGCGACCTGCCAAAGGGAGCGCCCATCGGTGATTGGTTGCGAGACACGATTCCGGTAGTGCCAACTCCCGAGGAACCGGGCGAGGACCTGCCGGCGGTCGGCGGCTCGTGATCGGGCCCTTCGTCGAGGTGATCGACGAGGCCACACTCGCCGAACGCGTCGCCCAGCTCGGAACCGAGATCAGCGGCGATCTCGGCGGGGTCAACCCGGTGGTGATCGGTATTCTCAAAGGCTCCGTACCGTTTCTCCGGGATCTCTGCCATTACCTACCGCTCGAGGGCGAGATCGAGTTTCTCGCCCTCACCCGGTTCGGAGAGGAGGGGAAGGTCTCGGTGGCGATGGACACCTCCATCCCGCTCAACGGGCGGTCAATCCTCTTGGTCGAAGACATCGTCGACACCGGGCTCACCCTGTCGACGTTGCGAAGAACGCTCCTCGCCCGCGGCGCTGTCGACGTCAAAACCGTCGCTCTGATCGATAAGGTGCAACGCAGGATCGTCGACGTTCCCGTGGATTACGCGGGCTTTGAGGTGGGAGACGAATACCTGCTCGGCTACGGGATGGACTGGGAGGGCAGATACCGAAATCTGCGTTCGATCTGGGCCGCACTCGACCTCTCCGTGCTCCAGGAAGACCCGATGGCCTTTGCGGAAATGGCCTTTCCTGCGGCGGGAGGCGGCTGAGGCCAATTTCCGAGCCGGTGATAGGCTGGCACCATGGACGACCCGGTGCCGATGGAGATCATCGGGGTGCGCGTTGAGCTCCCGACCAACACGCCGATCCTGCTGCTGCGCGAACGTGACGGCAGCCGCTATCTGCCAATTTGGATCGGGACCCCCGAGGCGACCGCGATCGCCCTCGCCCTCGAAGGAGTCGAAACCGCCCGCCCACTCACTCACGATCTACTGCGGACAATCGTCGAAGCGCTCGGCGCCGACGTCGCTCAGGTGAACGTGACCGGCCTCGAGGGCGGTACCTTCTTCGCCGACCTCATCCTGGGGGCCGACGGCAACGAGCTGACCATCTCCAGCCGTCCCTCGGATGCGATCGCCCTCGCCACCCGCACCGGGTCGCCGGTGTTCGCCTCGCGGGCGCTGCTCGACGAGGCGGGGGTGGAGATCCACGATGAAGACGAGGAAGAACAGATCGAGCAGTTCAAGGAATTCCTCGACGAGATCAACCCCGAAGACTTCGACGCCCCCGCGCCGAGTTGAAGCCGAGTCGCGAGTCGCGAGTCGCTGGATCCGAGCGAAGCCTTCGATTCTTGCTCGAGTCTCGTGACTCGCGACTCACGACTCTTTCTGACTTATCCACAGGGGTTGTTGACAACCCGTGGTCGCCGCATCTAGTTTCATCGGCGTAGTTCGCTGTTGGGAATTACAGTGATGTAAGCTGTCGGCACAGGAGGCACCATGACGGATGAGCAGCAGATGGTCGACGCCTATCGCGCCCCCCAGGTATGCCGGCTCGTCGGCATCTCATACCGCCAGCTCGACTATTGGGCCCGCACCGGTTTGATCACGCCGTCGGTGCAGCAGGCCACCGGGTCGGGGAGCCAGCGTCTGTACGGCTTCGGCGACGTCGTGCAGCTCAAGGTGGTCAAACGCCTCCTCGACGCGGGGATGTCGCTCAAGAAGATTCGTAAAGCGATGGATATTCTCGGCGCGGAGCTCGCCTCGGAGAGCCCACTCACCGACGTCACCCTGCTATCCGACGGAAACACGATCTACGCCGCGCGTAGCGCCTCAGAGGTTGTGGACGTCTTCAAGGGCGGGCAAGGCGTCTTCGGCATCGCCGTCGGACCCGTCGAGGACGAGCTCGTCGGGGAGATTCATCGGCTGTATCCAGAACAAACCGCCACCGAGGTGGGACGATCGAGCGCAGCGGCACACTAGACGGCGAATTTGGCCCGGGCCCCTCAGACCGGACCGACTTTGCACACGAGAGCGAGCGGGAGTTCGCTCGCTTGCTCGACTTCTATGACGTTCCGTGGGATTACGAGCCCCGGGCCTTTGCCATCGACTGGGACGACGCCGGCGATCCAGTGAAGTACTTCCGTCCGGATTTCTACCTCCCGGACGACGATCTCTACATCGAGATCACCACCATGAACCAGAAGCTGGTCACGAAGAAGAACCAGAAGATCCGGCGTCTCCGGGAGCTATACCCGGAGATCAGGTGCAAGATCTTCTACCAGCGTGACTACCTCCATCTCCTGGTGAAGTACGGCCTCGCCGAGCCGGAGGAAGGCGAGCTGCCCCCTGCTCCGACCCGGATTCCCGGCCCCGTCGAGGTGACCAACCTGGCGGACCGGGTGGTGGAAGACGCGGGTTGAGGCGGCTCGCAGGGGCTCGCCGCCTGACTGCCTGATTACGGGTTCTTCTATGCGAAGCGATGCGGTGGGGGTGCGTGGGCTCTGGGTGCCATGTTTGTTGGCCGGCTCGCAGGGGCTCGCCGCCTGACTGCCTGACCGTTGCCCTCTTTGATGCGAAGCAATTCGGTAGCTCGCCGCCTGACTGCGTGATCTCGGCCACTCTGAACGAGAAGCGATTCGGGCTCGCGACTCGCCGCTCGCGACTCGCGACTCAGTACGCTCGCCGCCATGGCCACTTCTCCGATCAACGAGCTCCATGTTCGCCTCGGTGCCCGATTCACCGACTTCGGTGGGTGGGAGATGCCGGTGCAATACGAAGGAGTACTCATCGAGCACACCGCGGTGCGCGAACGGGCAGGGGTTTTCGACGTGTCCCACCTCGGCCGCTTCGACGTCAACGGGCCCGGAGCCACCGAGCTGGTACGCCAACAGCTGTGCAACGACGTCACCAAGATCGACGCCGGCAGGGCGCAGTACACGATGGCGCTCAACGATGCGGGCGGCGTCGTCGACGACATCATCGTTTGGCGCCACGGCGAAGACGAGTACTGGGTCATGCCGAACGGCACCAACTTCGATGAGATCCTTGACCGTTTCACTGCCTCCGGCACCCCAAGCGTCACTCCCATTCGTACCGATACCGTGTTGGTGGCGGTGCAAGGTCCCGACTCACCCCGAGTTGTTGAGGCCGTCATCGGCAGCATGCCGGGGCGGTTTCGGGTCATCGAGGGCGACTTCGGAAACTCATGGTTTCGCGCCGGAGGGACCGGCTACACGGGGGAGCGCGGCGCCGAGATCGCCGTTCCCGCCGAATCGGGCCAGGCCTTGTTCGGCGCGCTCCTGGACGCTGGTGCCGTCCCGTGTGGCCTCGGTGCTCGCGACACCCTGCGATTGGAGATGGGCTACCCGCTGTGGGGCCAGGACCTCGACGAAACAACGACACCGCTGGAAGCCGACCTGGGCTGGGTGGTCGACTGGGATCACGACTTCGTTGGGAAAGCGGCGCTCACCGATCAGCGGGAGAGGGGGGTGGATCGGCGCCTCATTGCCTTCTCCTGTGAAGGACGCCAGATTCCCCGTCACGGCCACGCCCTCCGCTCGGGTAGGGCTCTCGGGACCGTGACCAGCGGCAACTTCAGCCCCACGCTCCGCCACGGCATCGGCATGGGATATCTGTCGCCGCCTCCCGATGCCGACGCTCAGATTGAGGTTGAGATCCGAGACCAATGGGTGTCAGTCGATCGCGTCGAGCCGCCGTTCCTGTCACGGTGAGTGTCGCGGCCCTGATCGCAGCCATCGAATCAGACAACCCGGATCGACTGTTCGTGGCCCGCGCCCTCGACCCGATCCTCCGCGATGATCTCTCTGCGGCTCTCGACTACGAAGAGTTGCCCTTCGTTAGAGGCCGTACCGTCATTCCAGGGGACATCGCATCGACGGACCTCGTCGTAGCCGGGCATCCAAGCCATCTCGGTGTCTTCGACATGCCAATGGATGTGCAGTGGATCGCCGTCACCGGTCGCTGGTCGGCATTGTTCCCGCTCGACGAGGCGCAGACCCAGGTCTCCGTGGAACCTGTCGTCGAACGGGATACGGCCGAGACCTCGCTCGGCGAGATCCGCAGTCTGGCACAGCACCTCACCCACATGCGGGGCGTCACCGTGGTGTTTCCGCCGGCCTGTCCGGTAATCATCGTGCTGCTTGTGGTCGATCCCGTTGCGGTGACCGCTGGCGCCGATTTGCCGGGTAGTACCGCGCTCGAGGCGTACACCGAGCTGCCGGGGGGGTTGCGCATCGAACTGCCGCCTGCCGCTCCGCGCTCTACCCTCGAGGGATATGCTGCGGCGCTGGAACAGGCAATAGCCGCGGTCGAGGTCGAATCGAGCCATCGATGGAAGTAACAACCGGCACCGTCACCGCATCCGACGGCGTCGAGCTGTTTACCCGGGCCTGGGTCCCCGACGACCCGAGGGCCACCGTGCTGATCGTGCACGGCGCCGGCGAGCACAGCGGCCGGTGGGACCATGTCGGCAGGTTTCTCGGTGACCGCGGCTATGCGGTCACCGCCTTCGATCTGCGAGGTCACGGCCAGTCGGGCGGACACCGGTTCCATGTCGATTCCTTCGACCGGTTCCTCGACGACATCGTCACCGCTGCCGATACCTTCGACGACCAACTCCCATGGGCGCTCTACGGGCACTCGATCGGCGGGTTGATCGGCACGATGTATTTGCAGTCGGACCGGCCGCAACCCGCGGTCGCGGTCCTGTCCGCTCCGGCGCTCGACGACAATCTCCCCGCGTATCTCCACCTGGCCGGCGAGGTCCTCGGCAGGGTGGTCCCGACCCTGGCCGTCGAAAACTCGTTTACCGGAGAGCAGCTTTCACGCGACCCGGCGGTCGGGGACGCGTACTTCGCCGACCCCCTGGTGCAGACGAAGGGCACAACGGGATTCGGCCGGGCCGGCTTTGCTGCACAACGTTCTGCGCTGCAGCGCATCGATCGGATCCGGGTCCCGACGCTGGTATTCCATGGCGCCGAGGACCGTCTGGTACCGCCATCGGCCTCGGCGCCGCTGGCCGCGGTCGATGGCGCCAAGCGCACCCTCTATCCCGGGCTGCGCCACGAGACGCACAACGAGCCGGAGCAGGATCAAGTGCTGGGCGATGTCGCCGACTGGCTCGACGCCGCACTCTCGTAGGCCGGAGTGACTACCTCGTCGATCAGCCGCCTTCGGGTCGGGTAGTCGCCGAACCCGGCATCGATGGCATTGGACGTGATCACGGCAAGGTCGGTCGGTGTGAGTCCGAACTCCTCAGCGGCCAATCGGTACTCGGTACTCATCGTTGTGGCGCTCATCAAGCGATTGTCGGTGTTGATCGACACGTTGAACCCGGCGCGGTAGAGCGCTCCAAACGGATGCTCGATCTTTGGCTCGAATGCGCCCGAGTGCAGGTTGGAGGTGATCGAGACTTCGAGCGGGACACGATGGTCGCGAATTCGCCGGGCGAGTGAGCCGAGGCTCCCCAGTTCGCCATCTTCCACCACGGCGTCGTCAACAATCCGAGCCCCGTGACCGAGCCGCTGTGCACAGCAATGGGAGAGCGCCCGCCACATGGATTCCGGGCCATCGGCCTCGCCGGCGTGGATCGTCAGTCCAAGCCCGTGCTCGACGGCGAGACGACATGCCGGCTCGTGATCGTCCGCTGGGTAGCCGGCCTCGGGGCCGGCCAGATCGAACCCGACCAATCCCTGGTCGACGAACCGCACTGCGGCCTTGGCCACTTCCTCGCTGTCGGTGTCGTGTCGCAGTGCGCTGGCAATGCCATACAGCACGATCCCGGTTTCACCGGCTGCTGCACCGAGCCCATCGAGGAAGGCCTCGATGGCATCCTCCCGGCTCAGCCCACCGAAGGTGTGCAGGCTCGGTCCGAAGCGCACCTCGGCATACACCACGCCATCAGCGGCAAGGTCGACACCCGCCTCGTAGGCGACCCTGCGGATGGCGTCCTGGGTCTGCATGACGCCGAAGGTGTGCCGGAACGCCTCCAGATATCGCTCGAGCGATCCGGACTCATCCTGGTGGAACCATCGGGTCAGTTCCTGCTCATCGGCCGAAGGCAGGTCCGGGTACCCGGCCTGTTCGGCGAGCTCGATCACCGTAGCCACACGCACCCCTCCGTCGAGGTGGTCGTGCAGGACGGCCTTTGGGATGGCTCGGTAATCCATGTGCGGCGCACGACAATACCGTGGTCGAGATCCTGCGTAGCATGGAGCAGGGAAGGAGGTCTCATGACGATACGGAAGGGCAGCCACGTGAAGACGCTCACCAAGACGGTGGGGAGACAGCCTCGCCGGGGCGCGGTCGAGCGCATCGGGGGGGATACGGTCGAGGTTCGATGGAACGACGGACACGTTTCAATCCTGTCGGGGCACGCCCTGGTCCCAGATCGCGATATGGCGAAGAAATAGACCGTGACCTCGGCGCCGACCCAGCGGTACCCGGGCGGGCTGCTCATCGCCTCACCAACGCTGCTCGACCCCAACTTCTATCGGTCCGTCGTGCTCCTCATGGCCCACAATGATGACGGTGCCGTCGGCGTGGTTCTGGATCGCCCGCTCGACCTCACCGCCGCCGACTACGTCGACGCCTGGGAGTCCAAGCTGACCCCACCAAACCGGGTCTTCGAGGGAGGGCCGGTTCAGCGCGAAACGGCGATCGGCGTCGCGCGACGAATCGGCTTCGGGCCTTCGGACTCGTGGGAGCCGGTACTGGGGTCGCTCGGGTTCATCGACCTCTCCCTGTCCCCGGCCGACTTCCCCGGAGTCGAGGATCTGAGAGTGTTCTCCGGATATGCGGGGTGGGGCCCCGATCAGCTGGAGTTTGAAATTGCGCTCGGATCGTGGTTCCCGGTCGAGGCCAGTATCGATGACGTGTTCGACCCGGTCCCACACACACTGTGGCCGCGCGTGCTGAGACGCCAGGACAGCGGGCTGGCCCTGTACGCCAATTTTCCCGAAGATCCGCGGGAGAACTGAGCCGGGGCGAGAGCGGCCTGGCAATAGGGGCGCTCCGTTCTCCACCGACACCGATCGGTGCGCCGCAGAAGTACCCTCTGCCCGTGACCGTGCCCAAGTTGAGGAGCGCCATCAGGGCGAAGGCCCCCGGGCTCGCCGTGGAACGTGAGCTGTGGGAACAGGGACGCCTGGTGGTCGTCGGTGTCGACGAAGTCGGCCGCGGGTCGTGGGCCGGCCCGCTCTCGGTTGGGGCCGCGATCGTCCCGAAGCATCGCAGGGTCTACAAAATCCGGGACTCCAAGATGCTGACCGAACCCGAACGCGAGGCAATCTTCGACCGTATCGCCGACTGGGTCGACGACTGGAGCATCGGCCACGCGTCGCACCTCGAGTGCGACGAGCTCGGGATGTCCGCGGCACAGCGGCTGGCCGCACGGCGTGCCATCGCCGGACTGAAGGAGACGCCGGATCACGTCCTCATCGATGGCAACTGGGACTTCGTCGGGCACCGAAACACCACACGCATCGTTCGCGGCGATGCCACATCGTTGACCATTGCCGCGGCGTCGATCATGGCGAAGGTGACACGCGACCGCATCATGCGCGGGCTCGCTCACCAGTTTCCCGGCTTCAACTTCGAGAACAACAAGGGCTATCCGGGTCCCCATCATCGGGCGGCTCTGGCCGCCTACGGGCCAACGACGATCCATCGCAGGTCGTGGGTGTTTGTCGACCACCTCATCTGGAGTGGCATCGCCCGCGCCGAGCGCTTCGGGCAAACGTCGCTGTTCGAGACGGCGGCGTCGTGAGGCAGGTGGTCCCGGTCGACACGAGCGACCTCACGTCGTCGCTCGATACCAACTCCATCACCGTCTGGGATTTCGTATGGGCGGTGGTCATCGTTGCCGCCAGTTTCCTGCTGGCGGCACTCACGCGACGGGTCGTTCTCCGAGGTCTCAAGCGATTCGACGGAATCCCTGAGAACTATCAACAGTTGATCGCACGGTCGACCGGGTGGTTCGTCATCGGCTTCGGAATCATCTACGCCCTGGTCGTGCTCGGTGTCGATCTCGGACCCGCCGTCCTGGCCTTGCTGCTGTTTGCGGCAATTGCGTTCTTCGCCGGGCGGGGACTGCTTGAGAATTTTGCCGCGGGGCTGGTGCTCCAGGGCACCACCATGTTCGAAGTCGGTGACCAGATCGAGACCACCGCCGGCAGGGGAACGGTGCTCGAAATCACCGGGCGCACCGTCATCATCCTTACCCCAGACGGCGAAGAGGTCAACATCCCGAACGCAACCGTGGTCAACGACCCGCTGACCAATCTGACGAACGAGGGCGCGCGGCGCTCCACCGTTCCCGTCGGCGTGGCTTACGGAACGGATCTCGAAGAAGCACGACGGGTCATTCGCGAAGCGGCGGCATCCCGGGAACTGGTTCTGGAGAGACCGGCCGTGGAAGCGTTGGTCGACGAATTCGGTGACAACGCCGTCATCATCAACTGCCGGTTCTGGCACGAACCGACGATCCTCGACGAGAATCGTGCCATCGACGAGGTGACGCGTGCCGTGTACATGGCGCTTGGCGAGCACAGCATCGAGATCGCCTTCCCGCAGCGCACGCTGTGGTGGGGCAGGGGACAGCAGCCGGGCCCCGGGTAATCTGGAGATATGAGCGCTCCCATCCGCCCCGGCCCCCACTACCAGGGTGACTTTCTGGAGATCGACGCCATGCTCGACGACGAGGAGCGACTCATCCGCGACACGGTGCGCTCCTTCGTGACGAACCGGGTGCTGCCGGACGTCGCCGAGTGGTTCGAGCAGGGGACCATCCCCGTCGAGCTCGCCAAGGAAATGGGAGCCCTCGGCCTCCTCGGCATGCACCTCGGCGGTTATGGGACCGCCGGTACCAATGCGGTCAGCTACGGATTGGCCTGCTTGGAGTTGGAGGCCGGAGACTCCGGGGTGCGCAGCTTCGTCTCCGTGCAGGGCTCGCTCGCCATGTTCCCCATATGGGCGTTCGGATCCGAGGGCCAGAAGGAGCAGTGGCTGCCCCCGATGGCCGAGGGCGCCGCGATCGGCTGCTTCGGCCTGACCGAGCCCGACGCTGGCTCGGATCCAAGCTCGATGCGGACCCACGCCAGGGCGGACGGGCCGGACTGGGTGCTCAACGGCACCAAGATGTGGATCACCAACGGCGGGATCGCCGACGTCGCCATCGTGTGGGCACAAACCGATGATGGCATCCGCGGCTTCATCGTTCCCACCGACACTCCGGGATTCAGCGCCAACGACATCCACCAGAAGATGTCACTCCGAGCATCGGTCACGTCCGAGCTGGTGTTCGATAACGTCCGGCTGCCACAAGAGGCGATGCTGCCGGGGGTGGCGGGGTTGAAGGGACCCCTGTCCTGCCTCAACGAGGCGAGGTTTGGGATCACCTTCGGCTCGATCGGAGCGGCCAGGGCTTGCTACGAGGCGGCACTCGACTATGCCAAGGAGCGCAACCAGTTCGGCAAACCCATCGCCGCCTTCCAGCTCACCCAGCGCAAGCTGGTGGACATGATGGTGAAGGTGAACCAGGGGATGCTGCTGGCAATGCACCTCGGTCGCAAACGCGACGCCGGGACCTTGACCGCCGAGCAGGTGAGCTTCGGGAAGATGATCAATGCCCGCGCCGCCCTCGAGGTCGCCAGGGAGGCGCGCAGCGTGCTCGGCGCCAACGGGATCACGCTCGAGTACCCGGTGATCCGGCACATGAACAACCTCGAATCGGTGTACACCTACGAGGGCACCAACGAGATCCACACCCTCGCCCTGGGCCAGACCATCACCGGCATCTCCGCCTTCGAGTAACCGGCGGGTCTGCGAGCCCAGGGCTCCCAGCCCCACCTGCCGGTGCTGGCAGCCCACGGTTCGGCAAGAACAGGTCAAACACCGAGGCCGCGGCCGATGATCTCCTTCATGATCTCGGTCGTGCCGCCGTAGATCCGCTGGGCGCGAGCGTCGAGGTAGGCGTTGGCGATCGGGTATTCCAGCATGTAGCCGTAGCCGCCGTGTAGCTGCACTCCGGCGTCGACGACGCGCTGCAGCAGGTCGCTGGTCCACCACTTCGCCTCCGCGGCCTGCTCGATGGTGAGCTCGCCAGCCACATGCTCCTCCAGGAGGCGGTCGACGAAGACGCGGCCAATATCGATCTCGGTCTTCAGCTCTGCGAGAACGAACCGGTTGTGTTGGAAGCTTCCCACGGGGCGCCCGAACGCCTTCCGCCCCTTGGCATAGGCGAGGGTGATTATGAAGGCTGCCTCGGCACCGGCGACCGCGCTGACGGCCATGCTCAGCCGCTCCTGGGGGAGGTTGTTCACCAGCTGCATAAACCCCGAGCCTTCCTCCCCGAGCCGGTTTCCGGTGGGCACCCGTACCTCGTTGAAGAACAGTTCAGCGGTGTCCTGGGCGTGGAGACCCATCTTGTCCAGGTTTCGCCCGCGCTCGAAGCCCTCCATGCCGTCCTCGACGACCAGCAGGGTGAGGCCACCGTGCGGATCCGGTCCGGTCCTCGCTACCACGATCACGAGATCGGCGTTGATCCCGCTGCTGATAAACGTCTTCGAGCCGTTGAGGACATACTCGGCGCCATCGAGAGTGGCACCGGTGGCGATGCCTGCCAGGTCCGAGCCGGTACCGGGTTCCGTCATCGCGATGGCGGTCATCAGCTCGCCGCCGGCCAAACCCGGAAACCAGCGCTCGCGTTGCTCGTCGTCGCAATACGCCAGCAGGTAGGGGAGACAGATGTCGTTGTGCAGGGTGATGCACGTTGCCGATGCCACCGCACCGGAAGCGGTGACGACCTCGTTGATCACCGCGTTGTAACGGAAGTCATCGACTCCGCCGCCGCCGTATTCCTCAGGGATTGCCATGCCCAGGAGTCCCTGGTCGCCTGCGGCGCGGAACATCGACTTTTCGACGATGCCGGCCTCACTCCACTTGGCATGGTGGGGGAGGATCTCCTCAGCGACGAAGTGTTCCACGGTGTCGCGGAACAGCTCGTGGTCGGATTGGTAAACCGTTCGCTTCATGAGGTGTGACGGTACTGCCTGTCGCCGTGCCAGGATGCTGCCATGCCGGAACTCGTGCTCGCCAGTTCGTCGCCGCGTAGGGCCCTCCTGCTGGGCTCGGCGGGATTTACCTTCAATCAAGTGTTCCCCGAAGTCGAAGAGACACCGCTCGACGACGAATCTCCGGAGGACCGTGTGGTGCGTCTTGCGCGCGCCAAGGCCCTGGCCGTCGAAGATCCCGGTGCCGTGTCTCTCGGCGCCGACACGACGGTCGTACTCGACGGTGTCGCCCTGGGAAAACCGCATGACGAGGAGGAAGCGATCGAGATGATCCAAAGCCTCGGTGGTCGCACCCATGTCGTGATATCGGGATGGGCACTCGCCAGCGACGGTGCGATCGTCGAGGACGGATTCGAGGCGACGCTGGTCACGATGCGGGAGATCGCTTCGGACGAGGCAGCGGCCTACGTCGACAGCGGCGAGCCGATGGGAAAAGCGGGGGCGTACGCCATCCAGGGCGACGGGAAGCGGTTCGTCACCGGTATCGCCGGGCCGCGCAGCAACGTGATCGGGCTCCCGCTGCGGGCAGTCGTTGCCGCGCTCGAGCGAGCGGGCGTGATCCCGGGTTAGGGAAGCCTGATCCCGACAGGCCACGATCTCGAGGTCGGCGAAGTCATTCGGTGGTATGTCAATTCGAGCCGGGCGAGCGGCGCCCCGGTTCGGAAGCCGGCCTTCGTCATCCACGACTACGAGTCGGTGGACGCTTCGGTCTGATCGAAGACGTGCTGGCGCACCCAGGTGTGCATCGCGATTCCCGAGGCGACGCCGGCATTGATCGATCGGGTTGAGCCGAACTGGGCGATCGAGCAGACCAAGTCACACGCATCGCGGGCGGCGACAGACAGGCCAGGGCCCTCCTGCCCGAAGAGGAGGACGCATTCGTGTGGCAGGGCAGTCGTCTCGAGTGGCACTGCACCAGCCAGGATGTCAATGCCGATGATCGGGAGTCCGGATGCGCCGGCCCAGTCGACGAGCTCATCGATTGTCTCGTGGTGTGAGACGTGCTGGTAGCGATCGGTGACCATCGCGCCGCGGCGGTTCCAGCGCCGATTCCCGACAATGTGCACTTCGGCGGCGAGAAACGCGTTGGCGTTCCGCACCACGGTCCCGATGTTGAAGTCGTGTTGCCAGTTCTCAATCGCAACGTGGAAGGGGTGTCGCCGCAGATCGAGGTCGGCAATGATCGCGCCGCGCTTCCAGTACCGGTACCGGTCGACGACGTTGCGACGATCGCCGTCGGCAAGCAGCTCCGGATCGAGGCGCACGTCGTCGGGCCACGGCTCGGGATGGGGACCCACCCCAACTTTCTGATCGTCATCGCTCACCGAAAGAGCGTATATCGTTCGACGATGGCTCCACGCCTTCTGGTCCTTCTTGCCACCCTCGCCGTGCTCGCGGCCGCGTGCCAGGCCGCAGCTCCCGCCGACCACGCCCATTCAGAGGACGAACCCCATGAGCACCTCGAGCTCGAGGAGGCGCCGCCCGGCGAGCAGGCCTTTCAGGTCAAGGACGGCCGCAGCGGATGGCGTCGCGTGCCGCTGATCGACGTGTCGGCCACCGAATTCGTGGACTACGGAGGCGGTGCGTCGGGGGAGCCGTTCTCACCGGTCGCGGCGCCGGGCGAGATCCTCCTCCTCTTCTTCGGGTACACATCGTGCCCGGACGTTTGCCCGACCACGCTCGCCGACTACCGCGCCGCATTCGATTCGATGCCGCGTGAGCTGGTGGATCGGATCTCGTTCGGGATGATCGGCATCGATCGGGAGCGCGATGCCGACGGCGAGATCGACGCGTACGTCTCGCTCTTCATGGAGAACGGTCACGCGCTGCTCGCGCCCGATGAGCCGGCGTTGGCCGCAGCAGCGGAGACCTTCGGCGTCCGCTACGAGATCGAGGACCACGAGTCGGGGGCAATCGATTACCTCGTGGGCCATACCGCAACGGTCTTCGCCATCGACGAGGACGGCCACATCATCTGGGAGATCGGATATCCCACCCCGCCCGACGACATCACCGCCACGCTGACCGACCTGTTGGACGAACGCTACTGAGCTGGACGGCGGCGCTCGCTACGCTCGCTGGATGCACGTCATCATCGTCGGCGGGGGAGCGGATGGCGCCTACCTCGCCGAGCGCCTGATCGCCGAGGGCGAGGACGTTGCCGTCATCGAGTCGAACCGGGTGAGGGCCACCGCGCTCCGCGGCCGCCTCGACGCCCTGGTCGTGACCGGCAATGGGGCGAATCCGAGTGTGCAGCGCAGCGCCGGCGCGGATCGTGCCGAGCTGCTGCTGGCGGTCTCCAACGACGACGGCGTCAACGTGCTCGCCTCCCAGACCGCCCGCTCCCTGGGTATTCCCCGGACCGTGGCCCGCCTGGAGAACCCGGAAATCGAGAGCGTCGTGGCCGAGCTCGGCATCGAGGAGGTGGTAGATCCGCGGCAGGTCGTTGCCCGCCAGCTGGTACGCCTCGTTGACCGACCCGGTCTGTCGGACTGGTTTCAATTCGGAGACGGCAAGATCACGATCATCGGAGGCATCGTCGGGCCGGACTCGGATCTGGTAGGTGAACGACTCGTCGATGTTCGCTCCAGCTTCCGCGGGTGGGACTGCGTGATTTCCAGCATCGTGCGCGACGATCTCACCCTGGTTGGGGCCGGAGACACCGTGGTGGAGGTGTTCGACAAGGTGCTGGTCTCGGTGCCGACGCAGGACGAGGGGCGAGCCGGCGAGCTCATCGGCCTCTCCCCGGAAAGGGTCCGCAGGGTCATTGTGGTGGGAGGGGGTCGGGTCGCGGAGGTCAGCGCGCAGCTGCTGCGGGAGGACGGCAAAGAAGTCATCCTGATCCACAACAATGAGGACCGCGCCCGGGAGATCGCCGAGCGTCAGTCCCGTTTTGACGTTGTCGTCGCCGACGCCACCGACCCTTCAGCCCTGTCGACGCTCGGCGTCGGCAAGGGGGATGCGATCGCAGCGCTCACCCGCGACGATGCTCGCAACATCCTTGCCTGCCTGATCGGCCACGCCATGGGTGCCTCCACGACGGTGGCCCGCTACAACCGGCTCGACCTCTTCGACCTGATCAGCATCCCGGGGATCCAGGCCGGGGTGTCATCTGAGGTGGCTGCCGCCAACGAGATGCTCCGCTATGTGCGCCGCGGCGCCTACATGTCGGCGGTGAATTTCATGACCGGCGATGTCGAAGCCGTCGAGATCGAGCTCGAGGAGGGGGCGCCCGTGGTGGGCAAGGCCATCGGGGAGCTGGATCGACCCGACGGGATGGTGATCGGCGGTGTGTTGCGCGACGGCGAAGCCCTCGTGCCCAGGGGCGGGACCGAGTTTGCGCTCGGCGATCGCGTCGTGGTGTTTCTGATGCCCGGCATCGCCTCTGCCGTCGAGAAGATGTTCACGGTGTAGGCATGCGCAGCTGGCAGGCAAGCCGGTCGGTGCCCCCGACACCTCGCCGGGTGGCATACATCGTCGGCGTAGTCCTGATGGGTGTCGGTTTGTCGATGGCGCCGTCGATCGTCGTTTCGGTCCTATACCGCGAATGGCGCTCGAGCGGCGCCCTCGCCATCGCCGCGGTCGTCACCCTGGCCGTTGGTCTCGCTGCCACGCTGTGGGCAGGCCAGCCAGACATGCTCAGGCCCAAGGAGGCATTCGCCAGCGTCGCCATTGCCTGGATGGCGGTGGTGTGGTTCGGCGCGCTGCCCCTGCTGCTGTCGGGGACCGTCGATGGCCTCACCAACGGCGTCTTCGAAGCCACGTCGGGCTTCACCACCACGGGCGCCACCGTGATCGAAGACCTCTCCGTGGTCGACCATGGCATCTTGATGTGGAGGGCAACCATGCAGTGGCTTGGCGGCATGGGCATCATCGTGCTGTCCGTAGCCATTCTGCCGCTGATCGGCTCGGGCGGCGTCGAATTGGCCCGGGCGGAGGCCCCCGGCCCCGAACCCGACCGCCTGACGCCGCGTTTCCAGGGGACCGCCATTCGACTGTGGGCACTGTATGCCGGACTGACCGTCGCCGCCGCAGTGCTCCTCACCCTCGGCGACATGTCGCTGTTCGAAGGGGTGGCTCATGCCCTGACCAACGTGTCTACCGGGGGCTTCAGCACCACATCGCAATCGATCGGTGCGTTCAATTCCTATACCCAGTGGGTCGTGATCGCGTTCATGTTCATCGGGGGAGGGTCGTTTGCGCTCCACTACCGAGCAATGCTGCGTCCCGCCGAATACGGAAGAAGCGCCGAATTCCGGCTCTACCTCGCCATCGTGGGCGCCGGGATTGCCGTCGTGTTGCTCGGCCTCGGCATCGACACGGCAATGGATGCCGACGTGGCACGCAGCGGCATCTTCACCACCTTGACGCTCATTACCGGCACCGGATACGCCACCGTGGACTTCGCCGCATGGGGCCCACGGCTGCTCATCCTGCTCACCATGTTCATGTTCCTCGGTGGCATGGCCGGGTCGACCACCGGTGCTCTCAAGACCCACCGGATCGCCCTGCTGAGCAAGTCCGCCGGCGAGGATGTCAGACGCATCGTCAGGCCCCAAGCAATCAACGTGACCCGATTCGGCGGCGTGGTGGTGTCGTCTTCGGCGATGCGCAACGCCGCCGCCTTCTTCATCGTGTACGTCGGCATCTTCGTTGCCGGCAGCGTGCTGCTGTCGTTTCTGGAGGCGGTGTTCGCCGACGGCATCGACGTCGTGACCTCGGTGTCGGCGGCGGCGTCGGCGATCGGCAACGTCGGGCCCGGTCTCGGCGAAGTGGGGCCGGCCACCACCTACGCCGCGGTCGTCGCTCCCGGCAAGTGGTTGTTGGCGTTCATGATGATTGTCGGCCGACTCGAGATCTTCCCCATGCTGCTGTTGTTCACCAGGGGGTTCTGGCGCCGATGACTCGCTACCGCATCGAACCCAGGGACTCCACGGTCACCTTTGCAGCCAAGACCTCACTCCACCCGGTGGTGGCCACCGCCCCGGCCACCGGTTGGTTCGAGGCTGACATTTCCACAGATCGCTTCGCCGCGGATTCCACGGTCGCAGGATCACTCGAAATCGCCGTTGATGCATTGAGCTCGGGGAACCCGCTGTACGACGCCGAGACCAGACGTCGCATCGACGTTGGGGCGCATCCACTGATCGTTGCCGAGATCGCATCGACCGTTGCGGTGGAAGGACCATCCGCCGTCGTCGAGGGCACCGTGACCTTCCATGGCGAGACCGTCCTCCTCGAGGGCGAGCTTGCGCTCCAGCCGGGACCGGTGTTGATCGGCGAGGGCACCATCGACCTTCGCTGGTGGGACCTCCACCCGCCCCGGCTCCTGGTATTCCGCGTGGAACCCGAGGTCGTGATCAGCGTCGAACTGACATTGAGGCCTCACGCGGCAGGCTGATTTGGTCGATACCAGTCGGATATGGGCCAGTTACGCGCGACCCTTGCGGTCGTCCCCACCACTACCCGGATGCTCCTTGGCGGCCTCGCTCGCCAGAGAGCTTCACAGCGGCTCGGAGCGCTGACTACTGCGATGCTGTTGATGCTCCTCGCTGGCCTCGGCCCCGCATCGGCCAGTGTCTCGGCTGGTGGCTCAGCCTTCGGCGGGGGCAGCTCTTTCGCCATCGCCGCCGAGCTCGGTGAGCTCGTCGAGTACCCGCTCACCTTTCCCGTCGGCGGTAACCACCACTTCACCGACTGGTTCTGGTCTCGGCGCAGCCACGGGATCCACCACGCTCAGGACATCATGGCCGACAAGATGGTCCCGGTCGTTGCTGCCGCCGATGGGACCATCCGTCAGGTCAACTGGAGCGCACGTTCGACTCCCGACCCGGCCCGATGCTGCACGATCGTCCTCGTCCACGATGACGGGTGGCAGTCGCGCTACATCCATCTCAACAACGACGCCCCCGGCAGCGACGACGGCGCCGGATGGGGGATCGCCGAGGGCATCGCGCCCGGTGTACACGTGTCCGCCGGGCAGTTGATCGGATGGGTCGGGGATTCCGGCAACGCCGAGACCACCTCGCCCCATCTGCACTTCGAGCTCCTCGATCCCGGTGGTGTGTACGTCAACCCGTTCCACGCGCTCGCACAAGCCGGCGGCAACTGGCTCGGATGGGGCGCCGCAGACCCACTACTCGACGGGAGCCGCCTGCTCCGTATCGGTTCACGCGGGGCGGACGTACGCCGCCTCCAGGTGATCCTCAACGAGCTCGGCATTTCATCGGGCCGAGCGGATGGCATCTTCGGGCGACTAACAGCAGCCGCGGTGCGCGGGTTCCAGCTCGATGTCGGCATCTCGCCCGACGGTCTGGTCGGCTCGGCGACTCGGGTCGCGCTCGACGTCCGGTATGACCCGGGCACGAAGCAGCCGAACCGGATCCTGCGCAAGGGTGACCGCGGACAGGACGTGGCAAGGCTCCAGCAGCTGTTGGCGTCGGTCGGCCATGACCCCGGCGCCGCGGACGGGATTTTCGGCAGCCGAACCCATGCCGCCGTACTCAGCTTCCAAACATCTGCCGGGCTCACCGTGGACGGGCTGGTCGGGCTCCTCACGAAAGCGAAGCTCGGTTGGTGACGAGCCTCAATATTCAGGAATAGGAATGGCGCGCCGCTGATTAGCAAGGGGGGAAGGGGAGGTGGGCCCGGTAGTGTTGAGCGTCAATGAACACCAACAACGCACCAGAAGGGCAGGTCCCCATGCGTGAAGCCGTCATCGTCTCGAGCAAACGAACCCCCCTTGGCAAGGGATATCGCGGATCGCTCAACCTGACCAGGCCCGACGACCTCGCCGCTCACGCCATCCGCGCCGCCCTCGACGCGGTGCCCTCGGTACCAGACGAAGACATCGCAGACGTTCTCCTTGGGTGTGGCCTGCCCGAAGGCCCATCAGGCCACAACGTTGCCCGGGTCGCGCTGCTTCGCGCCGGGCTCCCATCGTCGGTGCCGGGTGCGACCATCAACCGCTTCTGCTCGTCGGGACTCAACACGATTGCACTGAGCGCCCAGCGAATCATGGCCGATGAGGCCGACGTCATGATCGGTGGGGGAGTGGAGTCGATCACGTTGGTACAGAACGAGAACTTCCGCTCGGTCGACTTGTACAACACCGAGCTCCAGGAGCAATGGCCCGGGGTATACCTCTCGATGGGCGCCACCGCCGAGGTCGTCGCCAAGCGATACGGGATCAGCCGTGAGGACCAGGACGCCTATTCGCTGATGTCGCAGCGGCGCACCGCGGCGGCCCGGGAGGCCGGGTGGTACGACGACGACATCGTCCCGATCAAGGTCGATCGTGCCGTCAAGCAAGAGGACGGCGAGATGGGCGTCGAGGAGGGTTACGTCTTCGAGCACGACGAGGCCAACCGCCCGGATACCACGATCGTGGGCCTGGCCAAGCTGCCACCGGTCTTCGATCCGGAGAGTGGGAGCGTCACGGCGGGGAACGCATCGCAGTTCGCCGACGGGGCATCGGCAACGGTCGTGGCCTCGGCCGATTATGCCGAGGACCATGGCCTGGAGCCGCTCGGCTGGTTCCGAGGTATCCAGTTCGCCGGGGTCGACCCCGACGAGATGGGGATCGGGCCCGCGCTGGCGGTTCCAAAACTGCTCGCCAGTACCGGCATGACCCTCGACGACATCGACATCGTCGAACTCAACGAGGCCTTCGCCTCCCAGGTGTTGTATTGCCAGCGAGCCTTAGAGATCCCCGATGACAAGCTCAACCCGATCGGCGGGTCGATCTCGATCGGCCACCCCTACGGCATGACCGGATCGCGGATGGTGGGCCAGCTGCTGCGCCACCTGAAGCGCACCGGCGGCCGCTACGGCATCGTCACCATGTGCGTCGGTGGCGGAATGGGCGCAGCCGGGCTCTTCGAGGTCGCCTAGGAGGGTGTTGAGCAATCCTCCAGCGTGCCGTCGCTGACTGGAGAAACCGAGTCACCGCAACACTCAACCGAGCGGCGGCTCAGGGCACTCGTCATTGTTCAACACCGTCCTAGCGCCGCTACGCCGGGTTGTCGCTTTCGGCGAGAAGCTGGTAGAGCCGGCTCTTGGTGTCGGCCAGGATCTCCTTGGCCTCGCCAAGCTGCTCATCGGTGCCGGCAACGCCAACCTGCATGACTGCGGCCCCCACCTGGAGCGCCAGGTCCTTGAGGGCGAAGAGGCCGTCATCGTCTGCGGTGTAATCGAAGCGCTCCCACGGGGGCGGTGTTTCGTCGGCGGCGACCTGTTCGCGGCCTGAGTCCGTGAGCCGGTAGACCTTCTTGCCGCCGGTGTCCTCGGCCTCGATCAGACCCTCGTCGGCAAGCTGTTGCAGGGTGGGGTAGATGGATCCGGGGCTGGGTCGCCACATGCCGTCGCTGCGCTCGGCAAGCTCCTGCATGATCTGATAGCCGTGCATCGGCTCCTCGCTGAGCAGCGCCAGGATCGCGGTGCGAACCTCGCCGCGGCTCACCTTCTGGCGTCCGCCAAAACCCGGGCCTTTTCCCGTCCACATGCCGAATCCGGCACCTGGACCCCACCCTTGACCCCATCCGGCGGAACGCCGGCCTCTGCCGCCTCTCATCGCCACCATACGCATCGCCCACGGCGGGGGATAGGCATGACCGTGCATGATTCCTCCAGAAATCGACTGTATCGACATCCTATCACGATATATCGTTACGTGTCATATGGTTTCTTGTCGTGTCGTTACTTGTCGAGACTGGAGAGAGTTCGAGGGGGTCGCTAAGTACAAGGCTGCGGGGTCACCGAGTTGCGCAACAAGGCGAGCGCAATCAGCAGCATCGGACCACCAAGGATCACGCCGACGACGGTCGCCGAGAGAACACCGCCAAGCGGGATCAGGACAAGACCTGCCGCCAAGCCGAGCCAGTGGATCCGGCGGCCACAGGACTGAATGAATCGCTGCATCGTGTTCACCTCCAATACGTGGCACAACGCCGTTGCGGGCCGTCATCGAGATGGAGTGTCCCCATGGCGACAGTCGACCGTGTAGACAATCGGCGCCTTGGCACGTGTGTAGTGGTGTGGAAGGAGGAGGAAATGACCCAAGAAGTCGAAGACCTGATGTGCCGCCATCCCATGGTGGCGATGGCAGCGGCAGACGATGCGGTGAAGACCTCGATCGTCCTCAAGGGTGGGGGCTCGGCCGAGCAGGTCCTCTCCTGGCTGACCAAGCCGGCAAACGCCATCGCGAGGCAACTGTTGCCCAAGCACCTCGAGATCCTCCGGTCCTTCTCTGAGACCGCCGACGCCAGGGTCTGCGAGCCGGGAAACCGGCCGAGCGTTGGCGAGAGCGCATCGGGGCCGACGGCGGCGTAGGGATTGCCAGGCCCGCGCTGTTGACTTATCCGCCGTCGATCTATCCGCCGTCAACTTGACATAACGTGGATTATGGGCGCTTAGGCCAGCGTTGCCTCGAGGCTGATCGCCACGTTGCCGGAGAGTGCGTTGGATACGGGACAGCCATCCCTTGCCCCCAGCGCTGCTTCCTGGAACGCATCGTTGGAAATCCCCGGTACATCGCCGGTGACCGACAGGTGCATCGAGGTCAAGCGCCACCCGGCCTCGACCTTATCGAACGTTGCCGTTGCCTTGGTGTCCAACTGGCTCGGCGCGTTTCCACCGCTTGCCAGTTCATTGGACAGCGCCATGTTGTAACAGGCGCTGTGAGCGGCGGCGATCAGCTCTTCGGGGCTGGTCATGCCGGCCGATGCCTCGGTCCGGCTCGGCCAGCTCACCGGGAGCGGGCCGGCTACACCGCTGGCCAGCGTGGTCGTTCCACTTCCGCTGAGCAGGTCACCCTGCCAGGTTGCTGAGGCTCGACTCTCCATCGCGGTCTCCTTCCACCGTTGGCGCGTGCGGTGAGCCTACGCCACTGCGTGGTGTGAATCCGCCTCGGGCCGGGCTCTAGGCCTCGGCGACGATCTTTCCCACCTTCTTGACCTGGAAGGCAGCAATGATGTCCACGAACCCGCGTAGCAAGGCCCACACCCCGGCGAAGACCAGCAGGGTCTCGGCCTTGGCGAAGAAGAATTGGTTCCCGAGCCAGAACGCCAGCGCGATCATCAGCACGCCCGAGAGCAGAGTGAGCCACCACAGATCGCTGTAGCCGCGAGACATGAATGCTTCCATAATCCAGATGATCCCGACGAGCAGGAAGATGAACCCGAGGATGTTGGCAATCGCCAGGAAGGTCCGCTGCGGATTGAACATGGCCACGAGGCCGCCGATGATCAGAATCGCTCCGAAGATGTACCAGAGCCAGTTCCAACCCTCGACCTGGGTCCCGATGACGACATATTGCAGTCCAGCAACGAGGAACATGACCCCGATGATGATCCCGACCACGGTGATCGATTGGGTGTCGAACTGGAGAATGACGAATCCGAAGATCAGCCACGCAATCCCGATCACGAGCCACAGCCACCACATCTTCCCGACATCCATTGCCGCTTGACGGGGCATCGCCTGACTCGTCTGCTGCTGATCATCCATCGGGGCTTCCCTTCCCTCACGGTCCCTTTTGCCGACGACAAGGCTAGTGGATGGGCCTTCGACGGTGCCTGCATTCCCGACACACTCTTGAGCAGAAATCGTGGATCGTGCCCCACTCCCCTCTGCCCCTGGTGCCAAGCGTGTTCCGTCACGGTGACGATAAGGTCGACTAGTTCTCGCTTCGCGAGGCGATCCACGCGCCAAGTACGACCAGCGCCGTCCCACCGAGCGCCAGTGGCACCACGGTCTCACCAAGCACGGCAACGCCGAGGGCGATCGCCACCACGGGAACGAAGTAGATCGAGATCGAGCCTCGCGGACCGCCGGCGCGCCCCACCAGCGTGGCCATCAGCACGAAGGCCAGCCCGGTACTGAGTGCGCCAAGGGGAATCATTGCCAGCGCCGAGCTCCACGACCAGGTCGAGCCCGGGATCTGTACCAGGCCAACGGGAACGACAAGTACCAGCGCCACCAGCTGGGCGCGGAACAACAGCGGCAACGCTCCGTATCGCTGCTGCAGGGGAACCGCGAGGTTGGCCGACACGCCATACAGGATGATGGCGACGATCACCAGGACGGCGCCGAGGGCGGTCGCCGAGCTGTTCTGGACTTCGGGAAGGAATATCGCCACCACTCCGATGAAGCCGACGCCGATCCCAAGCAGAGTCCGCCATCCGGGTGCCTTGCCCAGCAGCATGGTGGCCCATGCCGCAGTTGCAATCGGAACTCCTCCATTCAACATTCCGGCGACCGATGAATCGATCCATTGCTGGGCGATGGGAAACAGCGTCAGCGGCAAGGCGATCCAGATCAGGCCGAGCAGCGCAACCCGGCGGCGATCACCCGGGTCGATGGGGGCCCGTGACTTGCGAAACAGGGCAAGCGTCGCCGCACCGAGCGCGACCCGGATCATGGTGATCACACCAGGGTTGAACGACTCCAACCCGATCGCCATGAACAGGAACGAAGACCCCCAAATCAGGGCGATCCCGGAGAGCAGCCCCCACTCGGTCCAGCCGAAGGCGCCGACATGGGAGCCGGTTGAGGTACTGGGCAGTGGCGAACGCGACTGCTGTGCCTCTTCCTGCATCGGGCAAGCCTAGGTACGGTAGGGAGCGGCATCGACGCACCGCGTCCGCCCGGTGATCAGTCGGTCATCGCAGTCGGCTCGACCGCAATCTCCTGCAATTCGCGGACCGCGCCGGTGAGGTGCCCGAGAGCTTCGGCGTAGTCGGCCTTCGTCGGCCGACCCGATCCGACGTCGAGCGCCACGTCCTGGGCGGCGGCCTCGAGCCGGTAGAGCGCATCGCGCAGACGGTCCCAAGCGAACCGGCTCAGCAGCACCTCATCGGGCGATATCCCGCGGCGTTCCGCCTCCCGGCGTGCCTCAAACGCACGCTGGCGATGGCTGCGCCGACAGTATCGGGCGGGGCGACCGGGCCCGCTTCTCCTCGGGATCGCTTCCCCGCACCAGGCGCAAAAGGGGGCCGAAATCGTCACAGTGCCGGAATCGTACTGCGCTTGGCTCAAACCTCGCGGTTCTCCAGCCGTACCACGGTGAGCCATAGAGCTCCGGCGATCAGGGCAACCGTTGCCGCGATCGATCGCCAGTAGACGAAGTCTCCGCCACCGATGATGCCGTCAAAACCGCCAACGAGGTACGAAGGCATCCACGCCGCGATCGGCTCGTAGACGCCGACGACGCTGAGCACGATCAGGCTGCCGATCGTCAGCAGGGCGGTTGCGGGAACACGCCGCACCAGCGAGCCAAACAAGGCGATGACCGCAACCGCGAACACGAGGTACAACGCAACGAGCGACGAAGCAACGATCGTCGACGCGGCGTCTGGCCAGTCGATGAGGACTCCACTCACCACCACCGCGGTGATCACACCGACGGTGAAGGCGACAACCGCGGCACCGGCAGTCATCACGAACCGCGGGAAAAGGATCTGGCGAATCGTGGCCCTTGATCGAAAGAACACCGAGATCTCGGGTTTGGCATCGATCGCCAATGCCGCGGCGCCGACAAAGGCGATGGCGAGGAGGCCGAGCTGGATGGCGTTGCTGAGAAACGACGCCATGGCGAACTCCGGAGATACGGGAGGCAGCTGCACGATGACTTCCTGGCCACCCCCCGCCGAATCGAGGAGCTCGGGAAGGTAGCGCACCGTCAACGGGCCGATGATGCCCATCGAGAAGAACACGGCCAGCAGGATCAGGATCCGACCCGTCCTCGTGAGCCGCACCCACTCGAGGCGCCACAGCGTCATGTCGTCACCTCGAGGAAGATCTCCTCGAGCGTGCGAACGTGCGGCGCCATTGCCACCACGGGTGCCCCGTATTCTGCAAGCGCTGCAACGAGGTACTGCTCTGCGGCATCCTGGGATTTGGTCTCCACGGTGAGCTTCGAGCCACGTGCCTTCGCCATCAACACCCAGGGACGGGTGAGGAGAGCGTGGGCAAGTCCGGCGGCCTCGGCCCGGACCTCGACGGTGTACACGGTTTGTGGGCCCTGTCGGGCGATCAGCCCATCGAGCGAGCCGTCGTAAACCAGCTCGCCGCGTCGCATGATGCCGATCTCATCGCACACCTCCTCGACGTCGTCGAGGATGTGGCTGGAAAAGAGCACGGTCGATCGGCCCCTCATGGCGGCCACGAGATCAAGCACCTCGCGTCGCCCTGCCGGATCGAGCGCCGCCGCAGGCTCATCGAGCAGCAACAACTCCGGCTCCCCCACCACGGTGGCGGCGATGCCAAGGCGCTGGAGCATCCCACGCGAGAACCCCGAGGTTTTGCGGTGCGCCGCGGGAGCGAGACCCGCTTGTTCCAGCACCGGACCGACAGCATCTTCCGATACGTCGGTCGGTGCGAGGTTGCGGGCGAGATCGACAACCTCGTACGCAGTCATCCACGGATCGAAGGCGGGCGAGTCGGGAAGCACCGCAAAATGGTCCGACATGAGGTGCAGCGACCCCGAGGTTGCACTCCTCAGGCCGGCAAGAATGCCGAGGAGCGTTGTTTTGCCCGCACCATTGGGGCCGATGAGGCCGTACACCAGTCCCGATTCGATCGAGAGATCGATGCCATTGAGTGCCACGGTGTCGTCATAGCGCTTGACCAACCGGGACGTCTGGATCATGGGAAGCGACATGGGCCGCGATGATGGCAGATCGGGTTGTGGCTACCTTCCGCCCGCCTCTTCGACGAACGTCGTGTCGGGCTGGTAGGTGGCCCAGGCGAACCAGAAGGTGTCGAGATGCGCCAGACGCTCGAGCTGGGTCCCGGACAGCGGACCATCGATGGCCTCCCCCGAAATCGTCCAGGTGCTCGAAGTCTGGGCATCGACGAATCGCTCACCATCGGCGGCAAAGGTGAGTACTTCATCGTCGACTACCGGGTCGAAGACGCCAACCGAACCGACGTCCTGGCCGGTGATCTGATCGATGGCGTCGAGCGCCGAGGATTGACCGGCCTTCCACAAAATCACAATGGGCTGGTCCCCCACCGAGGTGTTGGTTGCCCTCGCCTCGCCCCCGGACACGGCGCCGAGGGTGAATGCGGTGGCCGTATCGCCAATGGCGACCCCAACCACTCGTTGCTTGGCCCGCGCCCGGTCGTCCACGGTGCCGCGGAACAGGAACGGGCTGGTGTCCGGGTCGTCGTATCCAATGTACGGGTTTCTGCCATAGTCGCGACGGTGGCCGGTTTGGGTCCAGTCGAGGACCTGACCGGTCGGATAGCTCTCGCGGAAGTCTCCCCATGCCAGGAGCGGCGAGGGAATCGACTCGAGTTGCGTACCGGTGAGGAGACCAACGACAGCCCTTCCGTCGAAGTGGGTCCACAGCGACTCGGTTGCCCGGTCGTACATCACCAAGGCGGAGGCGAACAGGCTGCCGGAAGTGCCGAAGGTGGTCTCGACGCCGTTGATCTCGCGTATGTAGGTTGCCGCCGAGTTGCACAGCGGGCAGTAGGTCACCGAGACCGGAATACCGCCCACCACGTCGTTGACGATCTCGTGCCACACCATGGCCCGGATCGGGTAGGCGCGGGCGTCACCATCGATCTCCAACGCCACCACCGGCTCGGCAGGGTCGAGAATGTCGAGGTTCTCAGCCACAGGGAGGAAGACCGGTTCGTCGATCGGCGGGATCCCGTCGGGCGGGGGCCCCCCCGAGATGATCTCATCGAGCGGGATCAAGGGCTCCGGGAATTCGGCCGAGTCCCTGGCCCGAAGTGCCGATGGCCCGTCCGGGAGCACGCCCTGTGCGGCGGGGGTCGTGATCGTGGTCTCCTGGTCAACCGTCGTTTGGGTGTCGGGGGGCGCGGTGGTCGTCTCCTCGGCGCTGCCCGAGGATGTCCCGGCCCCGCATGCGGTGGCGAAGAGAGCGACGGCGACGGCGAGCATGGCCATACGTTTCATGGTTCTCTAGCCCTCGAACTCCGTTGCCGGATTCCCCGTCCCCGCTTTGTCGCATCGTTGACAATCCTTGCGTCTGAAACGGCTCATACCACCGATTTGCTTCCGGAGATTCCCATCAGCGGCTCGCGGTCGATGACGCGGATCACCCGGTAGCCGGTTTCGATGGCACCGGCTTGTCGGAGCTCGGAGAGGGCATGGTTGACGGTTTGCCTCGAGGCGCCCAGCAGGTTGGCCAGGCTTGCTTGGGACAGGCGCACCTCTCCGAAGTGATCCGCCTCGTCGAGGATGAGTTCGGCCACCTGCTCGAGGACGGTCCGATGCAGTAGGCGAATCACTCGCCGCTGTGTCCGCTCGAGCTGGTTGAGCCCGGCAACGAGCCAACGCATGGCGATCATGGGATGCTGGATCAGTAGTGGCAGGAGTTTGGAGCGATCGAGGCGGAATGCCGACACCGGTTCCACGGCACGCGCCGATGACACATACGGTGTTTCCTGGAACAAGGCGATGTCGCCGATCACCGCACCGGGGCCAACCCTGCCGACAACGAAGGTGCCCTCGCTCCTGGTCCGATACAGCTCGATCTCGCCGGTCTTGACGACGTATGCCGCCGTGGAGTCGTCGCCCTCCTTGAACAGGTGGGTGCCCGGATACTTATCGACGTAGCTGCCGGCGCCACTCAGTGCCTCCAGGTCGTCGATGCTCAGCGGCAGGTAGTCCGTTCTGCCGAAAGATCGAGCGAGCCAAGCGAAGTGCTGGTGTTCTGCGGTATTCATCGATAGGGCAACCCCTGGTCGGGTCGCCCACTTCCGGATTAATCGTCGCAGCGGCGACAGTTCCGTTGTGAGCAGTCGATCGGCGCCGTTTCCCATATATGAGGATCAACGGTGTTTTCGAGGGTGGCGGCGTACGGGGCGTGGCCCTGGCGGGTGCGGCAGCAGCCGCGCTTGACGCCGGGCTCGAGTTCGATCGGGCGGTCGGCACCTCGGCCGGTGCACTTGTCGCATCACTCGTAGCTGCCGGATATGGGCCGGACGAGATGGCCAGCTCGGTGTGCAAGGTCGACTGGGCCGGGCTACTCCGACCGGTCCCGGGAGCCCGGATTCCCCTGGTTGGGCGCCACTATGCGCTGCTGACCCGGAAGGGCTGGTACGAGTCGAGCCGCCTCGAGGAAGTGTGGGGCAAACTGCTCGGGGACCGCGGTGTCCACACCTTCGGTGACGTGCGGCCCGGCTCGCTCGGCATCGTGGCCACCGACCTCAGCCATGCTCGAGGGGTGCTGATGCCCGAAGGGCTGCTTCGGTATGGCTACGACCCCGAGGAGTTTCCCATCGCCAGAGCGCTTCGCATGTCGGCTGCGGTGCCGTTCCTGTTCACGCCGGTGAAGTTCCGCGACCGGGTCACCGGCGAGCAGGTGCTGATGGCCGACGGTGCCATGGCCGCGAACTACCCGGTCAGCGTCGTCGGAGGCGACCTTCCGGTCGTTGGATTCCGGCTCATCGGCATTGATGACCGCCACGACCACCACGTCGTACGCGGGCCGCTCACCCTTGCCCGCTCGGTCCTCGCCGCCGGGGTGCGGGCGCGATATGCCCTCCCCCGGCTCATCGACCAGCGCGCCCACGTCATCGAGGTGCCGGTGGACGTCGATCTCGACTTCGAAATGAGCGGCCGGCAAGCGAGGGTGGTGTTCGAGCGAGGCCGTCGCGCCGCGGCGGAACAGCTGTCTGGCCTCTTCGAGGCTCAGACATTGTCGGCTGCATGACGGTGGGGAACATCCGCACCCGGCAGGGCGTTTCTCCTCCATGACATTGCCGCATCGAACCTCGGTCGCTGCGCTTAGCAGCATCGTCGTTATCTTCGTTCTCCTGGCACTGCTTTTTGGCCTGTTCGTCCTGCGACCGAACGCCCCGGGCCCAGAGCCGGTCGAAAGCGCCGGGCCACTCGCCGATCCCACGACCACCTACGATCCGTTCAAGGCAGGCGAACAGACCCCGCGCGGGTATCGCCCGTTGCTCGATCGCGACCGTATCGCACCGATCTACAACCCGACATTCGTATCCGCGTCGGACAGCGAGTGGCCCGATGACGCCCTGGTGATCGGCATCGCCCGCGATGGCGAAGCGAAGGCCTATCCGGTGAGCCATCTCAATAGCCGCGAGATGGTGATCGACCGCCTTGCCGGGATACCTCTGCTCGTCACCTGGTGACCACTGTGCGGTACGGCGATGGTCCATCGCCGCGAGATCGACGGGGAAGAGCTCGTCTTCGGGAACCAGGGCGCGCTGTGGGGCAACGCCATGACTTGGTGGGACCACGGGACGGGGAGCATCTGGAGCCAGCCGATCGCCGAGGCCATCCTCGGACCGAGAAAGGGTGATCGACTCGAACTGTTCCCATCGACCCTGACCAGATGGGGACCGTGGCGCGAGGCGCACCCGGAGACGCTCGCCCTCGACGCGCGCGGCGGTTTCGACGCATTCAGGCTGGAGCAGATGGCGCTGGTCGTCGATTTCGGCACCGAGGTTGCCGCGTACCCGGTCGTTCCGCTGCGTGGGGTCGGCGTGGTCAACGACGTAGTGGCGGGCGTTGAAATCGCAGTCGTGATCGATCCCGGCAACGACGAGCGCTGGACGGTGTTCAGCCGAAGGCTCGATGATGCGGTCGTGGAGCTTGTGATCGTCGACGGCGAGCTCGTTGACGTGGTGTCGGGCACACGGTTCGACGCCAACCGCGGGACGGGAACCGGTGGCTCGCTCGATGGTGAGATTCTCGACCAGCTCCCGGCATTCACGTCGTTTCCCGAAGACGTACGGACCTTCTGGCCCGAGGCGCGGTTCTGGCGCCCTTGACCATGGCCGCGGTGCGGGGGCCGATTCTGCTTTCCTAGCGGTCGTGCTCGCCCTCGCCATCGCCGCAGCAGCCCTGGTTCTCTACGCCCTATCCCAGAGCCGGCTGCGCAACACCGTGCTGAGTGGCCCCCTACTCTTTCTTCTGCTTGGGGTGCTGATGAGCCCGGAGGTGTTCGGGGGCTTCACCCTCGAGCTCGACGACGAGACCATCACGGTGCTGCTCAAGGTCACGCTGGTGCTCCTGCTGTTCACCGAGGCTTCGGAGCTGCGTGCCCGGCGGTTGCGGTCCGAGGCTTCGATCCCCTCTCGCTTGCTCCTGGTCGCCATGCCACTGGTGATGGCCATCGGATTGGGTTTCGGGTTGGTCTTGCTCGGCGTGCTCAGTTTTTGGGAGGCAGCGACCCTGGCCGCCATCCTCGCTCCCACGGATGCCGCGCTCAGTCTCCCCGTTGTTCAGAACGAGCGGGTTCCCGGAGTGATCCGCCGCTCTCTGGTGGTCGAAGCCGGTCTCAACGACGGGCTGGCCGTCCCATTCGCCTTTGGCTTTGCCGCCGTCGTCGCCTTCAAGGCCGACGACCTCTCGCGCCCCGACTTCCTCGAGTTTCTCTTCGACCAGTTGGTCTTCGGAGTCGTATTCGGGCTACTCGTCGGATGGCTCGGCGCCAAACTGGCCAACGCGACCCTCACCGACGACGACGCCTCAAATCGGTGGGGTGAGATCGCGTTCGTCGCTCTGGCCGGTGTTGCCTTCGCCTCCGCCGAGGCGGTAGACGGGAACGGATTCATCGCCGCATGGGTGGCCGGGCTCGCCTTCGCGTTCTTTAAACTTCCCGAGATCCACGTGCAGCGATTCGCCGATCGAGCCGGCAACTTGTTGACGCTCGCCAGCTTTCTTGTGTTTGGCGCGCTGCTGGTTCCGCAGGCCTTCAAATCGATGGACGGTGCCACGCTGGTCTACGCCGTGGCCGCGTTGTTGATCGTGAGGCCGGTTGCGGTGGCAGTTTCGATGATCGGGACACACTTTCGGATCCCAACCGTCGCCTTTCTCGGATGGTTCGGGCCTCGCGGGATCGCCTCGTTGATCCTCGCTGCACTCGTCGCCAAGAAATTCGACGTCCCCAACATCGACACCATTCTGGCGGTGGTGGCGGTGACGGTTGCTTTGAGTGTCCTCCTGCATGGACTCAGCGCGGCACCCGGCTCGAGCAGCTATGGCGATTGGCTGAGGCGCTCCGGGCTCGGCCCGCTCGCCGGGTACGAGAAAGCAGCGGCGACCGACGAGAGCGGCGAGTGACGGCCGGGCCGTTTGGTCGGATCTGCTCCTCGGAGGGTGCCGAACAATGACGAATGCTACGGGCCGCCGCTCGCTCGCGTGTTGTGGTGGCTCGGTTTCTCCCGGACGCGACGGCCCGCCGGAGGATTGCTCAACCCCTTCCTACGCCCAGAGCGCGGTGCTCCACTGGGCGAGCATCGACGCGATCTTCGGGTAGATCCCGAGGATCATGGTGAGGCCGAGAACCACGGCGACGGCGGCCCCGGCATTTTCGAGACGACCGCCCTTCCGGCGACGGATCAACGCACCCACAGCCAGCCCGATCAGCAATCCGACGACGATGACGCCAAGCAAGAATGCGCCGAGCCCGCCGAGGGCGTCCAGCGGGCTGTGCTGGGCGGTGGTGAGTGCCTTTCCGAGCTCGGCACCGACGCAGGGCCGCCATGCCCACGCGGCGCCGACGCCGACGAGGACCGCCGGAATGTAGGTGGGCCCAAGCCGCCACCAGAGGAGCCCACCAGCGAGGAGGGCGGCGCCGGCCAACCACAGGGGCGCCACGAACCACCCGGCAGCGACTACCCAGGCCGTCACGATCACGGTGCCGGCAAAGACTCCGAGGACCGCGACATTCCGAGTTCCCAGCCCGAGTGCGATTGCCGGGACGAGCAATGTCCACGAACAGGGAAGCAGCGACTGGCTAATCCCCTCACCAAGGGCGGTGATCATCCCAGCAGGGTGGCAACGGCTGCGTTCAACTCCTCGTAGGCCCCCTCGCCGATGTGGTCGAAGCGAATGTTGCCCTCCCGGTCGAGCACGAAGGTGCGCGGCCAGTATGCGGGGCCTCCCTGCCACCCAAAGAAGGTTCGCTTTCGTGTGTCGAGGGCGATCGGCCAGGTCACGCCGAGCTCGCTGGCAGCAGCGGCGATCGCGTCTGGTTCCTGCTCGTAGTCGAACTCCGGTGAGTGAATACCCACGATCTCGAAGTCCTCTCCCCGGTGCCGGTCGTAGAGCGCCCTGAGGTTGGGGAGGGTCGCCTTGCAGTTGTGACAGCCGAACGTCCAGAACTGCACAACGACGACCTTGCCTCGGAGATCCTCGAGGGAGTCGATGTCGCTCTGGAGCCAGCCATCGAGATCACGCAGCGGCTTGACGGGCCCCAGGTTGGGAAGCGGGTCCTCGACGGTCGTGTCGTCTGGGTCTGCCTCGGTCACGGCGGTCTCCGAGCCAGTGGTGGTGGCGTCTGTACCCTGCTCGGTCACGTCGACCTCGATCACAGGATCGATAGCGTCCGAATCGGTGTTTGCCGGCTCCTTGCTACCGCAGGCCGCAACGACCAGCAGTAACGCTGCCAAAGCAATGAGCGGTTTCATCTCCGCGGAGAATACGACGACGCGGCGTTCACGCTTCACCCAACGCCCGTTTGTTCATCGACTGTTAAGAAACTCGGCCGGCGCCGTGGGCGTTGAACCGGTGCAGTGGGAGGACAACGACCAAGCGGTACGCTCAACAGGCGCGTAGCCCGAGGGAACTGATGGACATGGACGAAGCGCACCCGGAAACGATGCCAAACGAGACTGACCCCAGCCGAGTCTGGGCCGCAATCGCCGGGACCGTGGCAGTCGGGTCGGCGCTCGCAGTGAGTCAACTGCTCGCCGGGCTCAGCAGCAGCATCCCTTCATTAGTCATATCCGTTGGCGGGGTCATCGTGGATTTCACCCCACTGACGCTCGTCCGTGCCTCGATCGAGGTGTTTGGGACCAACGACAAGCCGGCGCTGCTCATTGGCATCGTGGTGACGGCCCTGGTGATCGGCGGCCTCCTCGGCGTGCTCGCCGCATCCCGACGCTGGATCGGCGTCGTCGGTTTCGCTGTGTTCGGGATCTTTGGTGCCTGGGCCGGAGTCCGTGACCCGATGGCCTCCACCATCGGCGCGGTTTTCGCTGCCGCCGTCGCCAGCGCGGTGGGCATCGGTGTCCTGCTCTGGCTGCTCAGCGCGGCGCAAGCTGCGGCGACCGCCGAGAACGACCTGGCCTACGCCGACGACCGTCGCCGCTTCATCGGGGGCGTCGTGGCGATCGGCATCGTCGCCGTCGTGGGCGCCGTCGTTGGCCGAATGCTCGACGCTCGCAGCATCGTCGAGGCTGCGCGCGCCAATATCAGCCTGGCCACCTGGGCCACCACAGGGACGGTGACCGCCGGACTCTCGACTACGGCGTATCCCGGACTCTCACCGCTCTACACGCCGAACGAGACCTTCTACAAGATCGACACCGCGCTCGATGTGCCTCAGGTGGACCCCGAAGGATGGCGGCTCAGGTTCACCGGCATGGTCGACAACCCGTTCGAGCTGACCTTCGACGAGCTGCTCGCGCTCCCCATGGTCGAGCAGACGATCACCCTGTGCTGCGTTTCCAACAAGGTAGGGGGACGCCTCGTCGGCAACGCCCGCTGGCTCGGAGTACCGCTGCAGGAACTTCTCAACGAGGCCGGAGTGCAGCCGGGTGCCACCCAGATCGTTGGGCGGTCCGTTGACGACTTCACGGTTGGCTTCCCGACCGCCGTTCTCGAGGGAGGGCGCCCTGCTCTGGTGGCGGTGGGGATGAACGGGGAGCCGCTGCCGGCAGACCACGGCTTTCCCGCACGCCTCGTCGTCTCGGGCCTCTACGGCTACGTTTCGGCGACCAAGTGGCTCACCGAAATCGAGATGACCACATTGGAGGACTTCGACGCGTACTGGATTCCGCGGGGCTGGGCGAAGGACGGTCCGGTCAAGACCCAGTCCCGGATCGATACCCCGCGCGAGGGCCGTAGCGTTTCTCCGGGAATCGTTGCCATCGCTGGCGTGGCTTGGGCGCAGAGCCGCGATGTCGCTGGGGTCGAAGTCCAGGTCGACGACCGGCCATGGGTCGATGCCGAGCTCAGTGAGCGCATTTCCGAGAACGCGTGGCGCCAGTGGGTGTACCCGTGGGATGCCGACCTAGGAACCCATCGGGTGCGGGTCCGCGCCACCGACGGGACCGGCGAAACCCAGACCGAGGAGATGCAGTCGCCACGGCCCGATGGCGCCAGCGGGTACCACACCATCACCGTCGAGGTTGCCAGCGCCTGACCCCCAGGCCTGGCGCCGACCGGCAATGTGCCACCTCCGATGGATCCTCAGCGCTGGTTCCGAGTAGGAAGGAGTCAGCCCTTCCCGCCGGCGAGCATCGGGGCATAGTTCGAACGACGCAGCGCCACCATGGCGGCGACGCCGATAGCCGGGCCGATCGCCAGCCAGGGGAACGCCCATTGCCACCCCCACTGCTCGACGAGGATCGGAACACCCCCGATCGTGATCAGCGTGAGCAGGAACCCAAGCCCGGTCTGCAGGGCAAGTGCCGTGCCCCGGTGCTCCGGAGACGCGGTCTCGGTGACCATCGTGGAAAACTGAGCGGAGTCCGACACCACCGTGGCTCCCCACACCAGGAAGACCGGGACGACGATCAGCGGCGACAGGCCAAAAAGCACAACGGTGGCCGCAGCACAGGTGCCGGAGATGGCCATCGAGCCGCCGGCGATGGGGGTGCGGCCGGATCGATCGGCCCAAATGCCCGCGACATAAGATCCAATGCCGCCGATGGCGATGATGAAAAAGGTCGCCGTGGACACCCAGCCGGTGCCGTAGCCGCCGTCGAGTGCGCTGGCCGCAAGCCAGGCCGCGGTCCAGGCCCACATCGCATACAGCTCCCACATGTGGCCCAGGTAGCCATAGGTTGAGAGCCGAAATCCCCGGTTGCCCAAGATACCGCTGACATGGGACCAGGAGAAAGGGGACACCGCGACCTCAAAGGGCCCATCGCGCACCCACGCGGTCATCGCGGCCGCTGCGAGCAGCGTCATCGCGGACGCAACCACGATCACTCCCCGCCAGTCTGCACCAAGGCCTCTCACCAGGTGGGGCGTGGCGGTGCCGATGGTCAGCGCACCGACCAGGGCGCCAAGCGCCATGCCTCGCTTGGCCTGAAACCATCCAGCCATGACCTTGAGGCCGCTTGGATAGACCCCAGCAAGGAAGAGCCCCGTGGCAAAACGGAGTGCGAACGCCAACGGGACAGTCGAGGCCGTCACCAGCAGCAGTGCGCCGTTGACCCCTGCTGCCGCGATCGCCGACGCCGCAAACAACCGCCTGGCAGGGATCACGTCGGCGATGCCGCCGATCGCCACGCCGAGGGCGCCGACGACGAATCCGAGCTGGACGGTGAGGGTCAGCCACGTAACCTCGCCGACCGAGAGCTGCCACGTCTCTTCGAGCTGCGGTGCCACCGCCGACGCAGAGAACCAGAGCGTCAGCGCAAAGAGCTGGGCTCCGGCAATCCCGAGCAGCGCGCGCCGCTGATCGGATTGGTCGATTTCACTTGAGGACATCGACTCCCTGGCGGGTCTCGCGACGGCCCGCAACGATGGCGGCGACGATACCCGACGCAATCACCGCGACCAGTACCGCTGCGATCAGCAGCGGGTTGGTCGCCACAAGGTTCTGCGCTCGCTGTGACAGGTTCTCGATGAAACGGAAGGGACCCGAGTTGTTCAGTGCCGCAGCCCCCGAGGTCAGACTCGTGCCCCAAAACCAAACGATGTACACGCCGGCGGCGACGAGGAGGCCACCTGAGATTCTGCCGATATAGCGGGCACCGTTGCGCAGCCAGCTCACCAGCCCCTGCTTGCCGAAGGCCATGGCGATGGTGATGCCCATCAACACCAGGGACATTCCGGCCCCGTAGGCGATGAAGGTGGCCAGGCCGCCGAGGAACGTGCCCCTGGTCACCTGGGTGGCGACCACCGTGAGGAAGACCGGCAGCGTGCACGACAGCGATGCAACGGCATAGGAGACGCCGAAGGCGAACACGGATCGGTAGCCGTTCTTGGTGTTTGCTTGCTTCGACTTTGGCAGCCCGATGGTGAGCTGATATCCCCACAGCATGGCGATCCCGAGCCCGATGACCCCGACGCCGACGGCAATGGCCAGCCACGGGATGAGATCGATCACCACCCGGAATCCGGCGGTGATCAGCACGCCGGCAACCCCGAACACGAGCAGGAACCCCGCGGACACCACCGCGCCGACCGTCAGTGCGTTGCGCACGTGCGTCGCCCGCGAGGTTGACTCGTCATTGAGGCCCATGAAGTACGAAAGGTACGCGGGCAGCATGGCGAACCCGCATGGGTTCACGGTTGCCACCAACCCGGCGGCAAAGGCGAGCGCCAGGGGTGCGTCGATCATGGCAGGATCGTTTCCTGGATCACTTCGATGAGCTGCTGTTGGCTGAGGGGACCGTTGTGCTCCCTGATGATGTTGCCCTCGGCGTCGATGAACACGGTGAACGGCATTCCGATACCGCCAAGCTCGACGTAGAGGTCGCCAGTAGCGTCCTCGCCGAGATCGAACAGTACGCCGGTCTCCTCGACCAGCTGGAGGGCGCGATCGCGCTCATCCTGAAGGTTGAGGCCGAGGAAAGCGACCTGGTCGCCAAGCTGCTCCTGCGCCGGTTTGAACGCCGCCGACATCTCGGCGACACAGGACGGGCACCACGACGCCCAGAAGTTGGCAACCAGCGGTTGTCCTTGATAGTCGGCAAGGGTGGCCGTCGAGCCGTCGAACAAGACGAATGGCGTTGTCGGAGCGAGTTCGCCGGCAGCATCGGTTGCCGAGTCACCGGCTGCAGTTGTGGCCGCACCGCCGCACGCCGCTGCAAACAGGGCCACACCAATGGAAAGTGAAATGAGTCGTTTACGCATACAAGAGGAACGACGGTGGGCGCGGTGATTGCAACAGAACTGTCGTCACTTTGTCAGTTGGCCCTACGCCCCGCCAACCAGCAGAATGCCCGGATGAGCACTTTCGAGCCGGTAGATTTCATCCCACGATCTCGACCGGCGGACCTGGTTGTGGCGGCACGAGCCGTCTTCGAGGAGATGGATACCCGCCGCTCGGTCCGTGCCTTCTCTGATGAGCCGGTGCCGCGAGAGGCGATCGAGTACGCGATCCGCGCCGCCTCAACAGCGCCTTCCGGTGCTCACCGCCAGCCGTGGACGTTCGTCCTGGTGGGTGACGCCGGGACCAAACAGGAGATCCGAGCCGCGGCCGAGCGGGAGGAACGGGAGAACTACGAGGGAGGGCGCCTTCCCGAGGAGTGGAGAGCCGCGCTCGAACCCCTCGGCACGGGATCCGAGAAGCCGTTTCTCGAGATCGCACCGTGGCTGGTCGTCGTCTTCGAACAGCGGTACGGCGTCGACGAGAGCGGAGAGCGATTCCACAACTACTACGTTAAGGAGTCGGTTGGCATTGCCTGCGGCCTGTTCATCTCGACGCTGCATCGGATCGGGCTCGTCACCCTCACCCATACGCCCAGCCCGATGGCGTTTCTCACCAGACTGCTCGGCCGTCCCGCCAACGAACGACCATTCATCCTGTTTCCGGTGGGCTACCCGGCCGAGGGCGCTCAGGTCCCCAACCTCACCCGAAAACCACTCGACGAAGTGCTGGTCGACGTGCCGCCGAATCCATCACCCGGGAAGGCGACAGGTTCCGGCTAGTGGGCAGGGGAGGGGCTGGAGCCATCGCGCCGCGTCCATCTCTTTTGCTCCCTCCTGAGGGGGGGAAGGGCGTCAAACCGTGGTCGCGGCAACGCCTAGACCCCCTCCGCCTCGCTGACGCTCGGCACCTCCCCCTGAGGTGGAGGCAAAGAAGCCGCCTTGCTGGGCTCGGCGTCCCCCCTTGAGCGAGAGGGGGGAGGCAAAGAAACCGCCTCGCTGGCGTAAGTCCCGCCGCAGGCGGGGAGGGGGGTCGAGCCGCGGCCGCGGCCCTTTCTTTGCTCCCCCCTCAGGGGGGAGTCCCGACCGTAGGGAGGGGAGGGGGGTCAAGGCGTGGACGCGACACCGCTTTGACCACC
>Ga0255056_10000004_pt1 | contig 53578 bp, 50 predicted proteins | sample Cases_109_1_MG_FD_183639 | JGI IMG/M metagenome (GOLD analysis project Ga0255056, IMG submission 183639) | Seawater microbial communities from Amundsen Gulf, Northwest Territories, Canada - Cases_109_1 | ecosystem: Environmental > Aquatic > Marine > Gulf | place: Canada: Northwest Territories... | reverse complement strand
CTTGCCAATATCACCATGAACTCGCCTACAAACCCCGAGGTTCCTGGCAAACCCACATTAGCCATTGCAAAAATTACAAAAAAGGTTGCAAACTTAGGCATGGTATTCGCCACACCACCATAATCGGCTATTTGTCGACTATGCATACGGTCATACAAAACCCCTACGCATAGAAACATAGCGCCGGATATAAATCCGTGCGAGATCATCTGCACCATGCCGCCTTGTAATGCGAGTTCTGAATATGAACTGTTATTAGCTGCCAACTTAAAAATTACAAAAAACCCAAGTGTCACAAAACCCATATGCGCAATAGATGAATATGCGATCAGCTTTTTCATATCCCGTTGCGCTAACGCGACAAAGCCGATATAGACTACTGCAATCAATGAGACTGCAATGACTAAATATGCTAGCTGACTACTTGCATAGGGAGTAATAGGTATACTAAACCTCAAGAAACCATAACCACCCACTTTCAACATGATTGCAGCCAACACTACCGAACCGCCCGTTGGCGCTTCTACATGCGCATCCGGCAACCAAGTATGAACTGGCCACATGGGAATCTTGACAGCAAAAGCAATAAAGAAGGCGAGAAACAAAAACAATTGCTGATTTTCATCAAATCGAGTGAGTTGCAGTGCAGCGATGTCGAAGGTACCTGCGTTTAAATATAGATATATAAGCGCTATCAACAAAAACACTGAACCAAAAAAAGTGTACAAAAAGAACTTAATGGTTGCATAGACTCTTCTTGGTCCACCCCATATTCCAATGATTAAAAACATTGGAATCAACATACCTTCAAAGAAAATATAAAAGAGAATGGCATCAAGCGCACAGAACACTCCAATCATCAGACCTTCTAAGACTAGAAATGTTGCTAAATATTCAGCAATACACTCACGAGAAATTTCCCAACCGGCAATAATTACTAGTACAGTAATTACTGTGGTAAGCAAGATTAACGGTACTGAAATTCCATCAACACCCAGCGCGTAGTAAATATTAAACACATCAATCCATGGAATTTTTTCGTAGAATTGCATTGCATATTGGCTACTATCGAAACCCATCATTAATATGATGCTGATAACCAAAGTGGCTAACGCAACAATTAAAGACAACCATCTCGCTACTCCCACAGATATCTTTTTAGCTGCAAGCACAAATAAGCCGCCAACTATAGGTAACCAAATCAATATGCTTAAGATTGGTAGTGAATTAACCATTGCGACTACTGTAGTAATACCTTGCTTAATAAGATTAATAAGCCAATGATCATGGCGAAAGCATAGTGATATAGGTAACCCGTCTGCATAGTGCGCAAATTAATTGAGAACCAATTTACAATTTTTGCGGTACCATTTACCACCAAGCCGTCAATTAACAATCGATCACCAAAAGAATCACAAAATGCACCTATTTTTCGTGCGCCACTAGCGAACAGCATTTGATATAACTCATCAATTCCGTATTTATTTAATAAAATCTTATAAGGGATTTGTAATTTTTGTTTTAGATCTTCTGCAAGCTTCGGTTGCTTCAAACATAACCACCAAGCACAGAAAATTCCTGCGGCCATTAATAAGAAACCTTTTTTGCTCTCCCATACTGCATGAACAATAAATTGCCATACACCATGGTAATGTTGTTTTAGCTCTGCAACCGCATGATGATGCTCAGCAACAAAGATACTTTGAGCAAAATAATCACCGAATACGAACGTTCCGATAAATAATCCAGCGAATACAGAAGGGATTGCCAATAAAATTAGCGGGATTGTAATGACTTTAGGAGATTCTTTTACATGACCTTCAGTGTACGCATCCATTCGCGACTCGCCATGAAACACAAGAAATAATAAACGGAAAGAATAAAAAGCAGTAATGAATACTCCCGCCAATACTAGCCAGTAGGCAAATTCTGCGGCAGGCAAATTAGAGTGATGTACTGCTTCAATAATTGAGTCTTTAGAAAAGAAGCCTGCAAATCCTGGAAAACCTATTAAAGCCAAAGTGCCTATAAATGCTGTCCAGTATGTAACTGGCATATACTTGCGTAAGCCACCCATGTTGCGCATATCTTGCTCGTGGTGCAGTGCGACAATCACTGAACCAGCGCCTAAGAATAACAAGGCCTTAAAAAAGGCATGCGTAAATAGATGAAAAATTGCTATTGAATAGGCAGAAGCGCCTAAGGCAACTGTCATATAGCCTAATTGCGACAATGTTGAATAAGCAATGACTCTTTTAATATCGTTCTGCACGATACCAACCAACCCCATAAAGAAGGCGGTGATTGCACCGATTATTAGCATAATATTTAACGCTGTATCACTAAGTTCGAATAACGGTGACATACGCGCCACCATAAAAATACCTGCTGTCACCATGGTTGCTGCATGAATTAAAGCTGATATCGGTGTCGGGCCTTCCATCGAATCAGGTAACCATACATGCAACGGCACTTGAGCAGATTTACCCATCGCACCAACAAACAACAACAAGCAAATTACCGTCATCACTGGCCATTGGATATTCTCAGTAATGGTGAAGGTTTGCGTATTTATCAAAGGTGCTTGAGAAAATACAGATTGATAATCCAAACTATTAAATACCGCCAGGACTGCACCTATGCCTAGCAAAAACCCAAAGTCTCCAACTCTATTGACTAGAAATGCCTTCATATTGGCAAAAATTGCGCTGTCTCTTGTATACCAAAAACCAATTAGTAAATAAGAAATTAATCCAACCGCTTCCCAACCGAAGAAGAGCTGTAAAAAGTTATTTGCCATCACTAGCATTAACATTGAGAAAGTAAACAGCGAGATATAAGAAAAGAAACGTTGGTAACCAGGATCATCATGCATGTAGCCAATGGTGTAGACATGCACTATTAAAGATACAAATGTCACCACCAACATCATCGTCACGGTTAGCGGATCTATTAGAAAGCCAATTTTAAAACTAAAATCTCCCAGCGCTAACCACTGATAGATATCAATGGAAGTATATGAAACCTGGTCAAATACAACTTGCTTAAATACAAGCAAACTTAAGAAAAAGGAGAGCCCCACACCAAGAATCGTTAGCCAATGCGCGCCATTTCTGCCAATGACGCGGCCAAATAAACCTGTAACCATAGATGCAGTCAAAGGTGCCAGTACAATAATTAAACAAAGTGCTTTCATTTCGAATTTGCTTAGCCTTTCAAGTTATCAATGTCTTGTACATTAATCGTTGAACGATTACGGTACAGCACAACTAAGATAGCCAAGCCAATAGCCGCCTCGGCTGCGGCTACCGTAAGAATAAAAAATACGAATACTTGGCCAGCAAGGTCGTCCAAGTAATACGAAAATGCGACAAAATTCATATTCACCGCCAACAACATTAATTCAATTGCCATTAGCAATAGAATCACATTCTTCCTATTAAGAAATATGCCCACAATACTCAGCGAGAATAGAATGGCGCCAAGCACAAGGAAATGTGTCAAAGTAATCATTTATTAATTATTATTTACTTACTAAACTCAAATTATTTTTATAGTTTATTCTCTATCCAAATCTATCAAACGCACGCGATTTTTTCTTTGCACACCAATTTGCTCATGCGGTTTCTGTTGCTTAGAAGCTGCACGCTTTCGCATAGTTAAGGTAATGGCAGCGATGATGGCTACCAATAGAATTACACCCGCAATTTCAAATGGATACACGTACTCAGTAAACAACAATTCCCCTAGCTCTTGTGTATTACTGTAATCAGCAAGTTTTGCATTTACTTGTGCGTGTTCAAAATTAGATTTAGTTAAAATGATGATCATCTCAGCCGCCATTGCTGCACCCACAATTAACCCTACTGGCATATACTTCGCATAACCGGCACGCATTTTAGCGATATTGATATCTAGCATCATCACCACAAACAAAAATAGCACCATTACAGCGCCAACATAAACTAATACTAAAACAATTCCTAAAAACTCAGCTTCCAGAAACAACCAAAGTGCACCACTAGTAAAAAAAGCTAGGACTAAAAATAAAGCAGCATGCACAGGATTACGCACCGTTATCATTGCAAGCGCAGATAACACTAGAGTTCCGGCGAAAAAATAAAAAACTGCAGTCTGTATCAACATTTAATTTTTATTCTTATCCATCTTGATTATCAGTATTGAATTTATCTGTATTGAGCATCAGTTTGACGATCCGCTGCAATTTCTTCTTCATGCTTTTCCCCTACTTCTAGCAACATTTCTTTCGTCATTATTTGTTGACCACGCTCAAAAAATGCATATTCGAATACACGTGTTTCAACAATTGCATCTACAGGACAAGATTCTTCACAAAACCCACAATACACACATTTAAATAAATCAATGTCATAACGCGTTGTACGCCGACTCCCATCTTCTCGCTCTTCACTATCTATAGTTATGGCCAGCGCTGGGCATGCCGCTTCACATAACTTGCAACCAATACAACGCTCCTCACCACTTGGATATCTACGCAAAGCAAGCAAACCACGAAATCTTGGGGATTGCGGCGTTTTCTCTTCAGGATACTGAATGGTGAATTTTTTAGTAAAAAAACGTTTGCCTGTTAACTGCATACCCTTAAGCAGCTCGAACAACGTGAAGCTTTTAAAAATATTTAATAGTGCTCTCATCGCTAATCAAACCATGGCGGTATGTGAAAGTATAAAAGGACACCTTCAATGAAAATCCAAATTAATGTTACCGGCAATAAAACCTTCCAACCTATACGCATAATTTGGTCATAACGATAACGTGGGAACGTGGCGCGAAACCAAAGAAAGCAAAAAATGAAAAAACAAGTCTTGGCAATAAACCAATGCGGTCCAGAAGATAATATTGGTCCAATATATGGCCAATAAAGCGCATGCGATATCCCAGACAAACCTTCAAGTGGACTTAACCAACCACCGAGAAACAACAAAGCAGTTAGCGCAGAAATTAATATTATATTTGCATACTCTGCCAAAAAGAATAATGCAAAACCCATTCCTGAATATTCAACATGAAAACCAGCAACAATCTCAGATTCACCTTCAACTACATCAAAAGGTGCACGATTCGTTTCAGCCACACCTGCAATTAAATAGGTTAAGAATAAAGGTAACAGTGGCACCCAATACCAATTGAAGATACCCCCTTGCTGTTCTCTAACAATATCGCCTAAATTTAAACTACCGCTGGCCATTAACACACCGACTAACGCAAAGCCCATCGCGATTTCATACGCTACGATTTGTGCCGCGGATCGCAATGCGCCTAACAAAGCATATTTCGAATTCGAAGCCCATCCAGCAACAATAACGCCATACACACCCAAAGAAGTCATGGCTAGCAGGTATAATAAACCCGCATTAATATCTGCAAAATTCCAACCATCAGCGAATGGAATAACAGCCCATGCCGCTAATGCAGGTATCATGGATAGCAGTGGTGCCAAACGAAATAAGAAACGATCCGCATCAGTTGGCAGTATCATTTCTTTAAACATTAGCTTTAGTACATCCGCAATCGGTTGTCCAAAACCTTTTGGCCCTACTCTATTTGGCCCAATGCGAACTTGCATAAAGCCAATTACTTTGCGCTCAGCTAAAGTTACATAAGCAACACAACCAAATAACACCAACACAAAAATAAACATATAAACCGACATCATAATTACTGGCGGAATTATGGCAATAATGTTTTGCCCCCAATCAAGCATTAGCAATCCTTTGTATTTCAACAGGCGCGATTGCTTCACCTAATGTATCTGCTTGTGTGGCACTTTTCTGAACCCACACACAGTTATCCGACATGTTTTCAATAATTCGTAATGGCAGCGTAACTTCTTGCTTGCCTTGCACTACCCTTACTACTTGCTCATTTAACATATTGAGCTGTTTAGCCTGCTCAGTTGACATAGCAACATGCCTCTCTTGATCCGCTACTGCTTTTTGCAATGAAGCTGCTCGGCGCACTATATTATCCACTGCATAAATTGGCGTTTCAGAAACACGATGCATCTTGTTAGCATCAAATTTTAAATTTACATGGTTAAAATCTTTTAAACGGCTAGTTAAATCCATTTCGCCAACAAATAACTGCTTCAATTCATCTCTTATCTGCTCACTAGTTTGATATTGCACATCATCAAACCCTAATTTATTAGCTAACACTCGCAATATTTTCCAAGCGGGACGCGCTTCGCCAGGCGCAGAAACAGCCTTACCTATACTTTGCCAGTGCCCTGCAGTGTTAACAAAAGTTCCATCTGTTTCAGCAAAGGTTGCAATCGGTAATATGACATCTGCATATTGTTGAATTTGTTCGTTATTAAAAGGAGTAAATACAACAACAAAATCTGCTGCTTGCATCGCCTCAAGTGCTACAGGTGAATTTGCAAAATCAAATTCAGGCTCTAAATTGAACAACACATAAGCGCGCCTAGGAACAACTAGCATTTCAGATGCATTTACACCAGCATTGGTATTGATTTCACCCGCCGGTAAACGGTGCGGTAACACGCCTGATAACCATGCGCCTACCGTATTCCCCGATTGTGCAAGCATGCCAAAATTAGAATTCGTTGCCTGTGCAATAAAATCACTTAAAGCACGTAAAGCTGAAGCTTGCGGATGACCTTCTGCAATAGCGCCAAGCATCACACTTGTCTGTTGCCCATTCTTTAATGTGTTATAGATTTGCTGTGCATCTGCAGAAATCTTTACATCATCTACAATATTTTTTATCTCAGTTGGCAACTTATCCAAGGAGTCTGCGCATTTTGCAATTTCCGCCAAGGCTGGCAGCCATTGCTGTGGCGCAAGATTCCAGGTGTATTGGCTAGCAAAATGAAAATCAAACTTTTGAGAATTTAGCGATACAACATCACAGCCTTTAGTATTCGCTTTACGAATTCTATGCGCCAACATTGGCTGTTCTAAACGAATATTACTACCTATCAAAAAGACACAATTACTTTCTTCAATTGATTTAATAGATTGACCTAAGTATGGGAATAAAGGCATCGCTTCCTGATCAGTAAAATCTAGTTGCTGTGTACGATGATCAATATTATTTACACCTAATTGGCGAAATATCTTTTGCAATAAATACAGCTCTTCTAAAGTTGAATGCGGTGCAGCCAATACACCAACATCATTTACTGGATACTGTTTGAGCTTATCTGCAACCTGCGTCAGAGACACATCCCAATCACTTGCATGCCAACCTTGTTCCGTTTTTATCATCGGTTGTATTGCACGATCGCTTACATTCAAGCCTTCATAACTAAAACGGTCGCGGTCCGATATCCAGGTTTCATTAATGTCATCATTTTCTCGTGGCACAACACGCTTCACTTGGTTGCGCAAAGTATGCAAATACACATTGGAACCAACGCTGTCATGTGGCATTACACTTGCTGACTGAACCATCTCCCAAGCACGTGCCGACATGCGAGAAGGTTTAGCATTCAATGCACCCACAGGACACACATCAATCACATTGCCTGACAATTCAGAACTTAGAGATTTTTCCACATAGGTACCAATCTCCATAAACTCACCACGCCCAATAGAACCTAGTTCACTAATTCCAGCGATTTCTGTTCCAAATCGAACACAGCGCGTGCAGTGTATACAACGCGTCATATCTGTTGAGACTAATGGTCCAAGTTCTTTATCTGCCACCACGCGTTTACGCTCGGTATAACGAGAAACACTATTACCATAACCCATGGCAACATCTTGCAACTCACATTCACCACCTTGATCGCAAACCGGACAATCAAGCGGATGGTTAATTAACAGAAATTCCATCGTGCCTTGTTGTGCATCTAATGCTAATGGAGACTTTGTATAGACCTTCATCCCTTCCATAACAGGTGTTGCACAAGCTGGAAGTGGTTTAGGGGCTTTTTCTACTTCAACCATACACATCCGACAGTTTGCCGCGACCGATAGTTTTTTATGATAACAAAAACGTGGAACATCAATATCGTGCTGATCAGTAACCTCAATGATCATTGCACCCTTTGGTGCAGTGATTCCTTTGTCGTTGATAAATATTTGTACGGTTTCTTCAGACATTACAAGTTATCAACTTCTTATGCTGCATTTTTTTGTTTAGCCGCATCTAATATGCTGCAACCTTGTTCTATGTAATGCACAAATTCATCACGATAGTGCTTAATAAAACTATGCACTGGCATAGCAGCAGCATCGCCTAACGCACAAATTGTTCTACCCTCAATCTTAGTTGCAACATCATCGAGCTTATCGATATCTTCTGGCTGACCCTCGCCTTCCACAATGCGGCACAACATTCGATACAACCAACCAGTACCTTCTCTACATGGCGTACATTGACCACAGGACTCAGAAAAATAAAACCGCGAAATGCGTTGCAGAACTTTTACCATATCTGTCGAATCATCCATCACAATCACCGCACCTGAACCTAATAGCGATCCGGCAACCGTGATCGATTCATAATCCATATTGGTCTTCATCATAATATCACCCGGCAAAACAGGAACCGAAGATCCACCAGGTATCACGGCTTTTAGTGTAGCTCCATCAAGCATGCCGCCTGCTAACTCAAGCAATTCAGAAAAAGGCATGCCAAGCGGCACCTCAAAGTTACCTGGTTTGTTTACATGGCCCGAGACTGAAAAGCATTTAGTGCCACCACTTTTTTCTACCCCCATCGAGGCAAACCATTCAGCACCTTCACGTATAATGCTAGGTACAGATGCGAAGGTTTCTGTGTTATTTACTGTAGTAGGTTTTCCATACAAACCTACATTTGCAGGAAATGGTGGCTTAAAACGTGGCTGGCCTTTTTTGCCTTCTAATGACTCTAATAATGCAGTTTCTTCGCCACATATATATGCACCAGCACCTAAGGTGTCATACAGATAAAACGTATAGTCGGTACCAAGTATATTGTCACCCAAATACCCCGCTGCATAAGCCTCATCTAATGCATCTTTAAATCTTATATAAGGCTCATCTAAAAATTCACCGCGCAAATAGTTATAACCAACTGATGAGTGCATCGCATAGGCTGCAATAGCCATGCCCTCAATCACTGAGTGCGGATTAAATCTTAAAATATCGCGATCTTTGCATGTACCTGGTTCCGATTCATCTGAATTGCACACTACATAACTTTGAATTTCTGGATTTCTCGGCATAAAACTCCATTTCAATCCAGTAGGAAATCCTGCTCCACCACGACCACGCAAACCTGACGTCTTCACTTGCTCAATAACATCATCTGGCGAGATATTTTCACGTAAAATCTTTTCCCACGCAGAATACCCACCAATACTTAAATAATTTTCCAACGTCCACGGTTGATCAAATTTTAAGGTTTGATAACAAATGTTATTTAATTGCATAACTTATTCAATTTGATCATTTAATTTTTCTGGTCTAATTCTTTTAATATCTCATCGACTTTTTCGATGGTTAAATTTTCTTTATACACATGATTCACTTGCATCATGGGAGCACCACAACATGCCGCAAGACACTCTTCTTCTTGTTTTAAATAAAATTTACCATCTTGCGTGCTTTCACCGAAATCAATACCAAGTTTATTTTTTAAGTGTTCAACAATTTCATCTGCGCCACGCAACATGCAAGATAAATTTGTACATACAGATATCGTATGCTTGCCCACGGGCTTCAATTCAAACATGGAATAAAACGAAGCCACTTCATAAACCGCTATGGCGGGGATCTCTAAATATTCCGCAATAGCATCCATCTTATCTACAGGAAGATAGCCTTCTTCATGCTGTAGTGCACGCAAAGCTCCTAGCACAGCTGATTGCTTTTGATCGATTGGAAAGCGTGAGATCCAATTTTCAATTTCATCACACAAATGCTCTGATAATTCTGATTTTTTATTAGCACTTAAGACTTTATTCATCGATCAATCTCCCCGAATACAATATCCTGAGTACCAATAATTGCAACGACATCAGCAAGCATATGTCCACGCGACATTTCATCTAGAGCAGCTAGATGTGCGAAACCTGGTGCGCGAATTTTTACTCGATATGGTTTGTTTGCACCGTCTGACACTAAATATATTCCAAACTCGCCTTTCGGATGTTCAATTGCGGAATATACTTCCCCTTCAGGCAAACAATAGCCCTCAGAAAATAATTTAAAGTGATGAATGAGCTCCTCCATTCCCATTTTCATCTCACCGCGCGAAGGTGGAGATACTTTATGATGATCAACCATCACCGAACCTGGATGATTACGTAACCAAGTAATACATTGTTTAATAATTTCGTTGGATTGACGCATCTCTTCCATACGCACTAGGTAACGATCGTAGCAATCACCGTTCACACCAATTGGAATTTGAAAATCTATTTCGCTATAGGTTTCATACGGCTGCTTGCGGCGCAAATCCCACTCCACACCAGAGCCACGCAACATCGGACCTGTGAAACCTAACTGCAACGCACGCTCTGGACTTACAATGCCAATATTAACTGTACGTTGCTTCCATATTCGGTTGTCTGTTAACAGTGTTTCATATTCATCCACACACGCTGGAAAACGCATAGTAAAATCTTCAATAAAGTCTAAGAAAGAACCCGTACGTGCTTCATTTAACTTTTTTACCTCTTTTCCATCATGCCAACGCGATTCAGTATACTTTGGCATTGCATCAGGTAGATCTCGGTATACGCCACCCGGACGATAGTACGTTGCATGCAAACGCGCACCAGAAACGGCTTCATAGCAATCCATTAAATCTTCGCGCTCACGAAATGCGTATAAAAACACAGTCATTGCACCAATATCTAAAGCATGTGCTCCCAACCATAATAAGTGATTAAGAATTCGTGTGATCTCATCAAACATTACACGGATATATTGCGCTCTCTCAGGCACTTTAATACCGGATAATTTTTCAATTGACATTACATAAGCATGTTCATTACACATCATGGATACATAGTCGAGTCTATCCATGTAACCTATGCTTTGGTTATAAGGCTTACTTTCGGCAAGCTTTTCAGTTGCACGGTGCAATAAACCAATATGTGGATCAGCACGTTGCACAACTTCGCCGTCCATCTCCAACACTAGACGTAATACTCCGTGTGCTGCAGGATGTTGTGGCCCAAAATTCATTGTATAATTACGCAACTCAGCCATCGGTCGCTCCCTTTTCAGACTTATCCTCTGGCTGACCATCCTCAAATCGTTGGTCTTTACGAATTACTTTAGGAACATTAATTCTAGGTTCAATTGAGACCGGTTGATAGATAACGCGTTTTTGATCTGGATCATAACGCACTTCAACATGGCCGATTAATGGAAAGTCTTTGCGAAACGGATGACCGGTGAATCCATAATCTGTAAGAATTCGCCGCAAATCCGGATGACCTTCAAAAACAATTCCAAAAAGATCAAACGCCTCACGCTCATACCAGTTTGCACAAGACCATAAACCTGTTACCGAAGGAAGAATCGGCAGGTCATTATCTTCACAATATACTTTCACACGAATTCTTTGATTATTCTCAACAGACAACAAATGATAAACCACAGCATAACGCGGGCCCTCCATCTTCGCGCCTTGTTTAGCGTCATCAAAAGTAAACCGACCAAAAGAGGCCTTCTCTACTCCACGACTAAATCCAGAAGTCGAAGCGGTTTCAGTATTCCACTCATCTGTTCCGAATTCCAAATAATCTACACCCGCTAAATCGACCAACTGATCAAATTTGAATTCTGCTGTACTGTTTAATTGTGTAAGCACCCCCAATAGCTCATCCGGATGAACAAGAATGGTTAACTCATCAAATTTAATTTCTACAGACAGTAGCGAAGATAGAAATACGCGTTGCAGCTCAGAATTAAGTTTGTTGAGTTGATCTTGCATGAAACAGACACTTAACGTGCAATAGTATTTGTGCGACGAATTTTATTTTGTAATTGCAAGATTCCATATATCAGTGCTTCAGCAGTCGGCGGACAACCTGGCACATAGACATCGACAGGAACAATGCGATCACAACCTCTTACGACAGAATAAGAATAATGATAATAACCACCACCATTTGCACATGATCCCATCGAGATCACCCATTTTGGATCTGCCATTTGGTCGTACACTTTTCGCAACGCTGGCGCCATCTTATTCACTAACGTTCCGGCTACAATCATTACATCTGATTGACGAGGACTTGGACGAAACATTACACCAAATCGATCAAGGTCATATCTCGCTGCACCTGCATGCATCATTTCAACCGCACAACAAGCCAAACCAAATGTCATCGGCCACATTGATCCTGTACGCGCCCAATTTATTAAATCATCGAGCTTGGTAGTCGCAAACCCTTTGTCATGAAAACCTTGCTCATGAAAACTTTGTTCTAGTACACTCATTGGTGTGCGTGATGAAGAACTTATAATTGCCATAACAAATCTATTTATTATTTAACTGGCCCTAATCCCAATCAAGTGCACCTTTTTTCCACTCGTAGATAAAGCCGATGGTAAGAATGATCAAAAATATTGTCATCGAAAAAAACCCAATTAAACCAACTTCACGTATCGAAACGGCCCAGGGGAATAGAAATGCAATTTCCAAATCAAAAATTATGAATAATATAGCGACTAAGTAGTAACGCACATCAAATTGCATACGTGCATCTTCAAATGCCTCAAAGCCACACTCATAGGGTGAATCTTTTGCTGCGTCTTTTTTTCTTGGTCCCAGCTTTAACCCAAGCAGCATAGGTATTAACCCCATGATCGTGGCGATGGCAATAAATATTAAAACTGGAAGGTAGCTTTCAATCATTTATAATTTCTCAAGCAGACCATAATTTTATTCTTTCGAATTGGTCTAATTTTTTACGGCGAATTGAACAGTATATCTTGTCAGAATACCTGAGTATTCAAGCACGCACTTCATTATATATCGTGACTCAACCTTGACAGACAAATTTTGTTCATTTTGTGGACAAATATCTTTATGCAAACTAGAAATCGTTTCTCGATTCTTTTATTTGCGAAAAGTATCCAATTGCATGCGTGGTGCCGATGGCCGGACTCGAACCGGCACGGGGTTGCCCCCACTAGCCCCTCAAGCTAGCGCGTCTACCAATTCCGCCACATCGGCTGCATGAAAGCACCATTTTATCCTAAGGTACACTTGCTAGGATTTTTTTACCTGATACTACTATAAGACAGGATAATACCAGCTCGTTAAATATCCAAAATGGCTTGAACAAGAAAGAGTTAGGTCGACTAACTACAATATAGACAACAATAAAAGATCATGGGATCATGGCCCAAACAGTAATTTACAACCACATTTACTAATTATTTGAATTTAAGGAGAATTAGAAGATGGATAAAAATGAAGATAAAGCATTCGATATGGCCGCACTAATTGTAGGCGTTGTGATCGTTGTTTATGCTCTAGTAATGGCATTTGTATTCTAATAGCCCTTTTCTCGCTATTTGTGCGAGATTAATTGGCCAAATATCAGAAAACCAAGAACTTACCTAACTTCTACTCTGGAACATCTTCTGGAGCACTTTCGACTTCTTCTTTGATTGAATCCATACTGTCTTAGGATTCGTCTATCGAATCTATCATGACAGCATCTGTTTGAGTTTCTGCAGGCATATCCTCTGCACCCATCTCTTCAGATGGAACCTCAGAACTTGGCATGTCATCCGTAGCAGATACATCAGAAGGCTCTGATTCTGTTGTACTCTCTACTTCAGGTAGATTTGTTGCAGGAGTATTTATCTCTGTTTGCTCGATACTATCGATCACACTTTCAGCAACTGGGCGGTTACTTGCTAAGTATGCAAGCGCCAAACTATTTACAAAAAATAACGTCACAAGTACGGCAGTTACACGCGTTAAGAAAGACGCAGAACCTTGTGAACCAAAAACTGTACCGGATGACCCACCTCCAAAGGCAGCTCCAACATTAGCACCTTTACCATGTTGTATGAGTATTAATCCAATTATGCTAATTGCAAGCAACACATCAATGGCGACCAAGATGCTATATAAAGTATTCATGTATTAAAATTGTAGTTAGTAAAAAGTTTTTTTGAATTAGCTGCCCTAATTAGCAGCAAGGGCAATCCCAATAAAATCATGTGCCTTAAGTGCCGCCCCGCCGATCAAACCACCATCAATATCAGGCTGCTGTAGCAGTACTTTTGCATTTTCAGGCTTCATGCTACCACCATAAAGAATTCGAATATTAGCCGCAATATCTTTGTTTTTCGCATTTAGAGTTAATCGTATCTCTTCATGGACTTCTTGCGCTTGCGCCGGCGTTGCAACTTGACCTGTACCGATCGCCCAAACCGGCTCATATGCAATCACTGCATTTCTAAATGCCTCAACACCGAAGAGATCAAGCACTGCATTGATCTGTTTTGAAATTACAACTTCAGTATGCCCTTCTTCACGCTCTTGCAGTGTTTCGCCTACACATAATATGGGTGTTAACCTATTTTTTATAACATGCGCAAACTTAGTTGCCACCTTGTCGTTTGTGTCGCCATAAATATGCCGGCGTTCGGAGTGACCGATTATGTTGTACTTGCAACCAAATTCTTTAACCATAGCGGCAGCCACTTCTCCTGTATAGGCACCACTTTCTTTGTCAGAGCAGTCTTGAGCACCTAGCGATATATCGACGCCCTCCAATAATTTCTGCACATGAGATAAATAGATATAAGGCGGACACACAGCAAGCTCGGCATTCTTAACAGAGGGTAATTGCTTTTTAATACCTGCAATCAGCTCAGAAATACTGCTCAGCGAGCCATTTAATTTCCAATTTCCTGCTACTAGTATTTGACGCATATATAAGAATCTATTCTCAGAATATAAAGGCGCGCAGCTTACCGATGCCAGGCGATTTAGGCAAATACTATATTCTTAAACATTAATGACCGAGGATGCTACGATTACTATTGCCGCTAGCTTAACAAGCTGCGGAGACGGTGTCCGCTATCTGTTGCGCCAATTGCTGAACTTTTGCTACATCCTCGCCTTCAACCATTACGCGGACTAGCGGTTCTGTTCCAGAGGGTCTAAGCAACACTCTTCCTGAATCAGCAAGATCCGATTCAGCGTCCTTTACTGCTTGTTGAATTTGCGGTTCATTGTCAAGATCAATCTTATCTTGAATCGGCACATTGATAAGCATCTGTGGAAATTTACTCATACCTGATTTAGCATCTCTTAAGCTTAAATTCTGCTTAACTAATACTTGTAGTACTTGTAGAGCAGCAATTATAGCATCCCCTGTAGTCGTTCGATCTAAACATATAATATGTCCGGAAGACTCACCGCCAATGATCCATGAACGCTCTTGAAGCATTTCCATAACGTAACGATCACCAACTGCGGCGCGGACAAATTCAATATCATGTGAACGTAGCGCATGTTCAAGCCCCAAATTACTCATCAAGGTACCCACTACACCACCATGCAGAATGTTTTCACTTTTACGTGCATTCGCGATGATATATAAAAGTTCATCACCATCCACTATAACACCAGTATCGTCTATCATAATCAAACGATCACCATCACCATCAATTGCAATACCTAAATCCGCATGATGTTCGATAACTGCCCTGCGCAATTCATTTGGATCCGTTGCACCACATTTGTCATTAATATTTAAACCATTTGGTTTAGACGAAAGGCTAATTACTTCTGCGCCTAATTCTGAAAATACATTCGGGGCAATATGGTAAGTAGCACCATGCGCACAATCGACTACTATCTTTAAACTATTTAGCTTAATGCTTGTAGGAATCGTACTTTTACAAAATTCAATATAACGTCCAGCAGCATCATTTATGCGCTCAACCTTACCGAGCTTATCGGACGCAACAACTTTTAACGGTTGATCAAGTTGATTTTCTATTTTCAATTCAATTGAGTCAGGAAGTTTTTTACCTTCAGAAGAAAAAAACTTTACGCCATTGTCGTAATAAGGATTATGCGATGCACTAATTACAATGCCGACCGCAGCACGCAGCGTACGTGTTAAATATGCCACTGCAGGGGTAGGCATTGGACCTAGTAATCGTGCATTTACACCTGCCGCAGAAAGCCCCGCTTCCAATACTGACTCAAACATATAACCTGAAATTCGTGTATCTTTACCAATTAAAACCAGATTATTATTTTCACTACATAAAACGCGACCCACTGCCCAACCCAGCTTTAATACAAAATCAGGGGTCATTACGCCATCACCTACGCGACCACGGATACCATCAGTACCAAAATATTTGCGTTCCATAAAACTAAAACCAACTCATTATTTGATAGTAGATTTTAAAGCTTATTGCATGAAAAAGTACGTTCTTTTGTCAGCAAAACAATAAAATCATGCGTTTACATAATTTTAATAACATTAATATTTTAGAGAGTTGATAGAGATAAACGAAGAAACGACAAGAGCCTGTCGCTTCCTTGCATTAAATGAGAACTATTAGTGCTCGCTTGCTGGGCCGCCTATTGGGCCAGAATCTTTAGATTCACCGTCATGTGGCGATGCAGTGGTACCTGAATCAGATTCATCATCATCCATCCAGTCTTTTGGCGGACTAGGCTCTTTGCCTTCCATGATTTCATTAATCTGATCTTTATCAAGGGTTTCGAACTTAATCAAAGCCTTCGCCATCAAATGCAACTTATCTATATTATCCTTAAGAATTTTTTCAGCACGTTCATAATTTGTATCAATGATACGACGAATTTCAAGATCGATTGCGTTTGCTGTGTCATCTGAAACCGACTTGTGTTGTGTAACTGAATGACCTAGAAAAACTTCACCCTCTTCTTCACCATAAGCAAGCGGACCCATTTTCTCTGACAAGCCCCACCTAGTCACCATAGCGCGCGCGAGTTCTGTAGCACGCTCAATATCATTAGCTGCGCCAGTAGTTACGCGGTCAAAACCTAAAGTAATTTCTTCCGCAATTCGACCCCCAAATAATGTTGAAATCTGACTTTCTAAACGCTGCTTACTGTGACTATAACGATCTTCTTCTGGCAAAAACATGGTTACACCTAATGCACGGCCACGCGGGATAATCGTTACTTTATATACAGGATCATGGTCAGGCACTAAGCGACCAACAATGGCATGACCAGACTCATGATAAGCGGTGTTTTTCTTTTCTTTTTCATCCATAACCATGGACTTGCGCTCAGCACCCATAAGAATTTTATCTTTCGCGCGCTCAAACTCTTCCATATCTACCGTGCGTTTATTTCCACGCGCAGCAAAAAGTGCGGCTTCATTTACCAAATTAGCTAAGTCTGCACCCGAAAATCCAGGGGTGCCACGTGCAATATAGTCTGCGCGAACATCTTTGCCCAAAGGCACTTTACGCATATGTACTTTTAGAATTTGCTCTCTGCCACGAATATCTGGAAGCGGTACCGTAACTTGGCGATCAAATCGACCAGGACGAAGTAATGCAGGGTCTAAAACATCAGGACGATTAGTTGCTGCGATAACAATTACACCTTCGTTTCCTTCAAATCCATCCATCTCAACAAGTAATTGATTAAGCGTTTGCTCACGCTCATCATGACCACCACCAAGACCTGCACCACGGTGCCGACCTACTGCATCAATTTCATCTATAAAAATAATACATGGTGAATGTTTCTTAGCTTGGCTAAACATATCACGCACACGTGATGCACCGACACCAACAAACATTTCTACAAAATCTGAACCTGAGATCGTAAAGAATGGAACTTTTGCTTCACCAGCAATAGCTTTAGCTAATAATGTTTTACCGGTTCCAGGTGAACCTACCATCAAAACACCACGAGGAATTTTGCCACCTAATTTTTGAAACTTACCAGGGTCACTCAAAAATTCTACTAATTCTGAAACTTCATCTTTAGCCTCTTCAACACCCGCCACATCATTAAAGGTAACTTTTATTTGGTCTTCACCCATTAAACGTGCTTTGCTTTTGCCAAATGACATAGCACCACGCCCAGAACCACCACCTTGCATCTGACGCATGAAGAAAATCCATACACCAATGAGTAATAGCATTGGGAACCAACTGATTAAAATATCAAGAAGCAATGAACGCGGCTTGGCTTCTCCAGCTTCTACTACTACATCATATTTAAGTAGAGTATCTAAAAGTTTGTCATCACCCGGACTATTAGTTTCAAACTTATCGTTGTTTACTAGAACACCGTTAATCTGGCGATTATCGGGACTTATCATTACCGATTGAATGTTGCCTGATTTAACTCTTTCAATAAATTCTGAGTATGTAAGTTTATCCTGAGTCTTTGGGCGTGGAGCAAAGTTATTGAAAACAGTCATTAGCACGACTGCAATTACGGCCCAAAGCAATAAATTTTTTACAATGTCGTTCAAAAGGCTTACCTCTTACTTATAATTCAAACACTTAAACAAATATTGACCTTACTATATCTTAATATGAGTGGCTAGATCTTAATATGAGTGGCTAGATCTTAATATGACTGGCTAGGGCATACATCTCACGGCTACGCGGCCTAGACGCAACAGGCTTACGAACCAATACGTTACTAAACTTTGACCGCAGCATTTTTACATAATCATCAAATCCAACACCCTGAAACAGTTTCACAATCAGACCACCGTCAGGCGCCAAAACTTCAACACTAAATTCAGCGGCTAATTCTGCAAGATACATGGCCTTAGGCTGATCCACACTGTTGATACCACTTATATTGGGGGCCATATCGCTTAAAACAAGGTCTGTAGGCTTTTGACCAACTAATTCACGTAAAGATTCATAAATTTCCTGCTCAGTAAAGTCACCTTTTAAGAAATGAACATTGTTAATCGCATCCATATCTAGTACATCAATGGCGATGACCTTACCTGTCTTACCTATCCTCTTTGCTACATACTGACTCCAACCACCAGGCGCAGCACCTAAGTCAATAATACTCATCCCTTGACGAATGAGATTATACTTATTATCAAGCTCTTCTAATTTATAAACAGCACGCGAACGCCAACCTTCTTTGATCGCTCGTTTAACAAACGGATCATCCTTATGTTCTTTAAGCCAGGTTTTACTTTGCATCGATACTTTTTAAATTTTTATAAAGACGCATAGGCTTGATAACCCGATAAGGTTCAAGGGTTCCTGATTTGCTTTTAGGCGACGCAAAAAATGTCGAAATAAAGATGTGTATTTTAATATACACAAGTGAGACTGAGGCTATTTTTTAACAAAGAATAAGGGCAAATCAGAAAGCCAGTCTATTCTGTACCATAGCGGACTTCGACTATCTCATAATCTTTATTACCTGCTGGAGCTTCAACTGTTATTAGATCGCCTTCTTCTTTACCAATCATCGCACGAGAAATCGGAGAGGTTACTGAAATCATACTTTGCTTAATATCTGCTTCGTCTTCGCCCACAATAGTGTATGTAACTTCATCATCATTTTCTACATCTGCCAATACAACAGTTGTACCAAACACTACGCGGCCATTAGCATTTATTTTCGTTACATCAATAATCTCAGCATTTGATAACTTAGACTCAATCTCTTTGATACGTCCTTCAGCAAAAGATTGCTGTTCTCGAGCCGCATGATACTCTGCATTTTCTTTTAAGTCGCCGTGCGCACGTGCCGTTGCAATCGCCTCAATAATTTTAGGTCGCTTAACAGTTTTGAGCTCGTCCAATTCTGCACGCAATTTATCTGCACCTTTAACAGTTAATGGAACTCTATTCATACATCACACCTAAAATAATTATTTTTCATCTAATTCGTACTCAATGAGTCGTTAAGGTATGCAAGTCTTGCAATCTATATACCTGATATTGATCTCGCTTCTGCATTGCATCTTTCAAAGCCCAAGCACCTGCAATCGTCGTGGTGTAGCACACCTTATGCTGTAGCGCTTCCCTTCTAATTGTAAACGAATCAGCAATCGCTTGTTTACCTTCCGTAGTATTCACAATTAAATCAATTTTTCCATCAATAATCATATCGACAATATGCGGACGTCCTTCTCGCACCTTATTTACTATGTCACATTCAATACCTTTTTCACCAATAGCTCTTGCAGTTCCTTTTGTCGCAATAATATTGAAACCAAGGTTTTTTAAATGCTCTGCAATTAGAGTGGCTTGTTGCCTGTCTTCTTTACGAACACTCAACAATACACGGCCTGATTCAGGGAAATTTATTCCTGCCGCTAATTGCGATTTACCAAACGCTTCACCAAAGGTTTCTCCTACCCCCATCACTTCACCAGTAGATTTCATCTCTGGCCCAAGAATTGGATCTACTCCACTAAACTTAATAAACGGAAATACAGCTTCTTTTACTGAAAAATATTTAGGTGTAATTTCTTCAATCGCATTCTGTTCTTTAAGTGTTTTACCTACCATGCACCGCGCAGCAATTTTTGCCAATTGTTGACCTGTCGCTTTAGACACAAAAGGTACGGTACGTGATGCGCGTGGATTTACTTCAATTAAATAAACTTTCTCATCTTTAATCGCGAATTGAATATTCATTAATCCTTTAACTTTCAACGCAAACGCTAGTTGTCGTGCTTGCTCGCGCATTACATTTTTAACGTCTTCGCTTAGATTATAAGGTGGTAACGAACAAGCGCTATCGCCCGAATGGATACCAGCTTGTTCAATGTGCTGCATGATGCCTCCAATTAACACATCTTTACCATCACATATCGCATCTAAATCCACTTCTATAGCATTATCTAGAAAATGATCAATTAAAACGGGTGCATCGTTAGAAACTTTAACGGCTTCGTGCATATAACGTTCCAAATCCGTGCGATTGTAAACAATCTCCATTGCGCGTCCACCTAAAACATAAGAAGGGCGAACCACTACGGGGTATCCAATATTATCTGCCGCATCGACTGCTTGTTGCGTACTCGTTGCTGTCCCATTAGGAGGTTGCAATAACTTTAGATCATTTACTAATTGCAAAAAACGTTCGCGATCTTCGGCAAGGTCAATAGAATCTGGGCTAGTCCCTATAATAGGAACACCTGCAGCCTCAAGATCTTGCGCAAGCTTTAATGGAGTTTGTCCTCCAAACTGAACGATTACACCATAGGGTTTTTCAACGCGAACAATCTCTAAAACATCTTCTAATGTTAATGGCTCGAAATAAAGACGATCGGAAGTGTCGTAATCTGTTGATACGGTTTCAGGATTACAGTTCACCATAATGGTTTCATAATCATCTTCACGCAGCGCAAGCGCCGCATGTACACAGCAGTAATCAAACTCAATGCCTTGCCCAATTCGGTTTGGACCACCGCCCAAAACTATTATCTTTTTCTTATCGGTTGGTTCGGCTTCACATTCTTCGTCATAACTTGAATACATATAAGCAGTGCTGGTCGCAAACTCAGCTGCACACGTATCCACCCTCTTATATATAGGATGTACACTCAATTCAATTCGTTTCTCACGTACGTCATTTTCTTTGCACTGCAGTAACTTTGCGAGCCTGCGATCGGAAAAGCCTTTGCGTTTAATATAACGCATGGTTTGCACATCGATATTCTCTAATTTCATCGAGACAATACTTGCTTCCATATCTATAAGCTGTTTTAACTGCGCAAGAAACCAAGGATCAATTGCGGTTGAGGAAAAAAGTTCATCTAAACTTTGCCCTTGTCGCATTGCATCCGCCACGTACCAAACTCGGTTCGGGCCTGGTTCTTGTAATTCAGATACCAACAAACTTAGATGTTCTTCATCATATTCTTCGTGCATGGGGTCTAAGCCATCTACCCCTACCTCTAAACCACGCAATGCTTTTTGGAAAGATTCCTGGAAAGTTCGACCAATAGCCATCACTTCGCCAACCGATTTCATTTGCGTGCTTAATTTTGCCTTTGCTTGTGGAAATTTTTCAAAAGTAAACCGTGGAATCTTCGTTACTACGTAATCAATACTTGGCTCAAACGATGCAGGTGTTGCGCCACCAGTGATTTCATTTTGTAATTCGTCAAGCGTATAACCAATCGCAAGCTTTGCAGCAACTTTTGCAATTGGAAAACCTGTGGCCTTAGATGCTAATGCAGAAGAACGTGACACCCTTGGATTCATTTCAATAATTAACATGCGACCGTCTTCAGGGTTAATTGAAAACTGCACATTCGACCCACCCGTATCCACACCAATTTTGCGCAATACATCGAGCGATGCATTTCGCATGATTTGATATTCTTTATCGGTAAGGGTTTGTGCAGGAGCAACAGTAATGGAATCACCGGTATGCACACCCATAGGGTCAAAGTTTTCTATCGAACAGATAATGATGCAGTTATCATTTTTATCGCGCACCACCTCCATTTCATATTCTTTCCAACCTAACAAAGACTCTTCAAGCAATACTTCAGTAGTTGGTGACAGGTCCAATCCATGCGCGACAATCTCTTTAAATTCTTCTAAGTTATACGCGATTCCACCACCACTGCCTCCCATGGTGAATGATGGTCGAATAACAGTTGGGAAGCCTAAACTTGGTTGCTGTTGAATTGCTTCTTCTAGACTATGCGCAAGCGCAGAACGTGCAGACTTCAAACCGATCTCTTCCATAGCTTTGCGAAACAATTCGCGATCTTCCGCCATGTCAATAGCTTCTTTTTTTGCACCTATCATTTCAATGGAGTATTTTTCTAAAACCCCTTCTCGATCTAAATCCAAAGCACAATTCAGTGCCGTTTGCCCACCCATTGTTGGCAACAATACATCGGGTCGTTCTTTTTCAATAATTTGTGCAACGGTTTGCCATATAATGGGCTCGATATAGATGGCATCCGCCATTTCAGGATCGGTCATGATGGTGGCTGGATTTGAGTTCACCAAAATTACGCGATAACCCTCTTCACGTAACGCTTTACAAGCTTGCGCACCTGAATAATCAAACTCACATGCCTGTCCAATCACAATGGGACCCGCACCGATGATCAAAACACTTTTTATGTCCGTACGCTTTGGCATGCTCTAGTTTTGTTTATATTCTTCCATCAACTTGATGAAATGTTCGAATAAAGGTTTAAGATCTTGTGGACCCGGACTCGCCTCCGGGTGGCCTTGAAAACTATAAGCAGGTTTTTGCGTATGTCGTATTCCTTGCAAGGATCCATCAAACAAAGATCGATGGGTAGCTTCCAACACTTTTGGTAGAGTTTTCTCATCTACCGAAAATCCGTGGTTTTGACTGCTGATCATTACCAAGCCACTGAATAAATCTTGCACAGGATGGTTGGCACCATGGTGACCAAATTTCATTTTGATAGTTTTGGCTCCACACGCCAATCCTAACAATTGATGCCCTAAACAAATTCCAAAGGTAGGCACACCTGCTGCAATAATTTCCTGAATAGCTTGAATTGCATAATCACAAGGCTCAGGATCGCCTGGACCATTAGATAGAAAAACGCCACTGGGGTTTTTCGCTAACACCTCACTTGCAGGTGTTGTTGCAGGAATCACATCAAGCTCACAACCGTAATCATGAAGGATGCGTAAAATGTTACGTTTTACGCCAAAGTCGTAGGCTAACACCTTGAACTTACATATATTCTCATTACTTTGATAACCATCGCTCAAAGACCAGCAACCTTCATTCCAAGAATAAGGTTTATCCGTTGTTACTTCTTTAGCCAAATCCATACCTTTCAAACCTGGAAATGCTTTAGCAACAGCTAAAGCTTCTTCTTCATTGATATTCCCAGCCATGATTGCACCGTTTTGTGCGCCTTTCTCTCGCAGAATTCTAGTCAGCCTTCGAGTATCAATATCTGCGATTGCAACCACATTATGTTTATTCAAATAAGCAGATAAATCAGACTGTTGCCGCCAATTGCTTACTTGCACTGGTAAGTCTCGAATGACTAATCCTGTGGCGAATATTTGTGCTGATTCTTCGTCTTCGGAATTGGTGCCGACATTACCAATGTGCGGATATGTCAGTGTGATGATTTGTTGTGCGTAAGAAGGGTCAGTAAGAATTTCTTGATAACCAGTCATGGACGTATTGAAAACGACTTCCCCTACCGATAAACCCGATATACCAATGGAGCCCCCCCAAAAAAGACTGCCGTCTTCTAATGCAAGCAAGGCGGGTTGTTGATTCAAAAATTTGCTCTCCTAATTAATAAGGCGCAGATATAAAAACGGGACGACCATTTGGTCATCCCGTGAAAAATTCTTTGCTACCGGTGGACCGAAAGAATTGTACTCAAATCAAACGCCTAGTGAAACTGAGAATTAGGGATACTTGCAAGTACATATACGTACACATAAGAATCGCATCATGAGTGATGCAAATGATCAAATTTTATTCATTAATCTCTGCTATTTGCCAATATACATGACGGAAGCGCAGAAGCTGCAGGAACATATTTATGCCGGCCAATTAGCTGGTATAAGCATGAATCAATTAGAAAGAAATTCCATGATTGAAAAATGTGTCTTTACATATAACCAACCTGATTATATTTTATAAATCCAACCAAAGTTTTTTCGGTTGTCTCATTCCTGCAATTTTGCAGCCTTGTTGACCATATCCATAGGGAAACAAAGCATAAACATACTTACGGGTTGCTTTTTCTGGCCCGAATCCTTCTTTTAGCTGCTTTAGAATCTTACGTAATTCTGGTACTGAGCCGTGTTCATGGTAATAATTTCGTATCATTCGTACCAGATTCCAACTTTCTTCTGTGAGTTCTATTTCCTCTGATTTTGCAATTTGCAGAGCAATATCTTCATTCCAATCATCCGGATCTAGCAGAAAACCATCCTCGTCTGTTTGAATTTCCATATTATTTTATTTATTTTTGAAAAAACAAGTATCCAGCCAAACCTAGTAATATGAATGAAAATATTTTTTTAAAGCTTGCAGTAGAGACGTGTTCTAATAAATGGGGGCCAATCTGTGCGCCGATTACACCACCAAGACCTAGCACAATCGCTACACGATAATCTACATTGCTCATCCTGTAGTGTGCGAAAACAGCTGATAGTGAAATAATTAGAATCGCTAAAAATGACGTGCCTACTGCTTTTTGTGCTGTATAACCAAGAACAACCAATAAGGGAACTAAAATAAACCCGCCACCAAGACCTGTAAATGAAGCCGCAATTCCAACCAGCAAGCCAGACAATAAAAGTAATACGTAGTTTAATGACATATTAACCCTTCCTCTCGTTTTATTACGTTATATATTTTATAACGATAGTGATCGGCTATTTCGTATTTAAATAAAACATTATCTTCTAGTAGTCCTCGCTCAATTTTTTGAATTATTTATTGAGTTTGCTCTTATGCTGCGCTTACAAGCTATTGAGAAAAAATTGTAATTTGCAAAGCTTGTTTGTAGAAAAAAGCTCGTAGTAAGCGCTAGGAAAACGTTACTTAAGGTTGAGGACATCCTGCATATCGTATAGACCAGTACTCTTAGAAGACAACCAACTTGCTGCGCGCATTGCACCTTGCGCAAACGTCATTCTACTTGATGCTTTATGTGTGATTTCTACACGCTCACCCATTCCTGCAAACATTACAGTATGGTCACCCACAATGTCGCCAGCTCGAATAGTCTCAAAACCGATGGTTTTTTTATCACGCTCTCCAGTATGACCTTGCCGCCCATAGACCGCACAATCTTTTAAATCTCTACCCAGGCTTTCTGCAACTACTTCGCCCATTCGCAATGCAGTTCCTGAAGGTGCATCTACTTTATGACGATGATGTGCCTCGATAATTTCAATATCATATTCATCTCCCAATGTGATTGCTGCGGTTTGCAAAAGCTTTAAGCAAAGATTCACACCAACACTCATATTCGGCGCAAACATAATCGAAATCGTGTCGCTGGCTTCTTGTATTTTTTGTTTTTGAGCATCATCTAATCCAGTAGTACCAATCACCATGGACTTGCCATTTTTTAAACAGGTTTCTAATGACTGCATAGTGCATTCGGGAATAGTAAAATCAATTAGCACATCAAAGTCGCCAGCATGAATTTCTAAGTCGGTATTAATGGAGATGTCTAGATTCGCAATGCCCGCAATAAACCCGGCATCCTGCCCTATCGTATTTGAGGATGAAATTTCAAATGCAGCACCCAACAGGGTATCTTGATGCTCAACACACGCCTGTATGAGCGTTTTACCCATGCGCCCGCTTGCGCCATTTACTCCTACACGAATCATAATTGAATGCCCTTTGAATTAAGGACTGAAGTGTACACCAAACTATTCGGCCATCCCACGAGGTGAATATCAGAATTTATTCGTCCCAAAATTTCAGGTTATCAAAAAAGCCTTTCACATTATCTGTCCAAGAATGTGACTTTGGACTATGGCGATCTCCACCTTTTTCAACTTCTGCAAAAAATTCTTGCATCAGATCTTTTTGTTTTTTGGTGAGATTGATTGGTGTTTCTATCATGGTTGTACATAGCATATCGCCTTTTGCGCCACCACGAACTGGCTTAACACCTTTCCCACGTAATCTAAATAAACGCCCAGATTGAGTTTCAGGGGGAATTTTTAATTTCACTTTACCTTTAAGTGTTGGCACTTCAATTTCACCACCAAGTGCCGCCATACAAAAACTTATGGGCACTTCGCAAAGTAAATCGTTTTCTTCGCGGATAAATAATTCATGCGGAAGCACATGAATCTCAACGTATAAATCACCAGGCGGTCCATTGTTAGCTCCAGCTTCTCCTTCGCCACTTAGGCGAATTCGATCACCAGTATCTACACCAGCAGGAACTTTGATAGATAATTTTTTATTTTCTTTAGTTAGTCCTGTACCACGACAATAATCACATGGCACTTTAATGGTTTGACCTTTGCCTCGACATTTCGGACAGCCTTGTTGAATTGAAAAGAAACCTTGTTGCATGCGTACTTGCCCAACACCACCGCAAGTTTCACAAGTTTCAATAGTGGTGTTCGGCGCTGCACCTGAGCCATCACATTTTTCACACGTTGTTTGCTTTGGGATATCTATCGTAGATTCCGTTCCAAACACCGCTTCTTCAAGACTAACTTCTAATCCGTATTGTAAATCGGCTCCGCGATAGACGCGTTGCCCGCCACCTCGGCTACCACCAAAAATGTCTCCAAAGATGTCTCCGAAAATATCACCAAAGTCTCCATTACCACCACCTGCCGCACCTTGCACACCAGCATGACCATATTGATCATAAGCTTGACGTTTGTTGGAGTCACATAGCACCTCATAGGCTTCTTTTGCTTCTTTAAATTTGGTTTCGGCTTTTTTGTCACCAGGGTTTCGATCCGGATGATACTTCATTGCAAGCCGCCGAAAGGTCTTCTTTAGATCACCCTCCTTGACCGTACGCTCCACCCCAAGAACTTCGTAATAATCTCTTTTTGCCATTTTGTTTAGATTTTTACTTTCTATATTTAACTAGTAAATTATCAGCGCCATATACACAAAAATCCGGGCTCGTTTTCACGACCCCGGACTGGATTTAATTGCTAATTTTAAAATCAGCTTATTTGTTGTCGTCTACTTCTTCAAATTCCGCGTCAACCACATCATCATCTGCAGCATTACCCGCATCTCCGGCTTGCGCACCCTCTGCACCTGCTGTATCACTTTGTGCATACATACGTTCCGCAAGTTTGCTTGATGCTTCTGCTAACGATTGAGTTTTAGTCTCAATAACATCTTTATCATCTTTATCTAAAACATCTTTTAGATCTTTAACCGCATTTTCAATTTGCATGCGCTCTTCTTGCTCAACTTTGTCGCCCATCTCTTCAAGTGACTTTTCAGTTGCATGGATCATTTGGTCTGCAGTATTGCGAGTTGCAACTAGCTCTGCAAATTTCTTATCTTCCTCCGCATGGGCTTCGGCATCTTTGACCATGTTATCAACTTCATCTTCCGACAAACCACTCGATGCTTTAATAATAATAGATTGCTCTTTGCCCGTAGCCTTATCTTTTGCGGAAACATTTAGAATGCCGTTGGCATCGATATCAAACGAAACTTCAATTTGTGGAACTCCACGTTGTGCGGGCGGAATGTCTGTTAAATCAAAGCGGCCCAACGACTTATTCGCTGTAGCTTGCTCTCGCTCACCCTGCAACACATGAACGGTCACTGCAGTTTGATTATTTTCAGCGGTTGAAAACACTTGCTGTGCATTCGTTGGGATCGTAGTGTTCTTTTCGATTAATTTAGTCATTACACCACCCATGGTTTCGATACCTAATGAAAGTGGAGTAACGTCTAGTAATAATACGTCCTTAACATCACCACCCAATACGCCTGCTTGAATAGCAGCTCCAACCGCAACGACTTCATCTGGGTTTACATCTTTGCGCGGCTCTTTACCAAAGAAATCTTGCACAACTTGTTGCACTTTAGGCATACGTGTTTGCCCACCCACTAAAATTACATCATTAATTTCTGACGCTGATAAACTCGCATCCTTAAGTGCTTGCTTACATGGCGCAATGGTTCGTTGCACAAGTTCATCTACTAAAGATTCTAGCTTGGCACGTGTAAGTTTAATGTTTAAATGCTTAGGCCCAGTAGCATCTGCAGTGATATAAGGAAGATTCACTTCAGTTTGCTGACCAGAAGATAATTCAATCTTGGCTTTTTCTGCAGCTTCTTTAAGTCTTTGCAACGCTATTGGGTCGTTATGCAAATCGAAACCTTGGTCTTTTTTAAATTCATCCGCAAGATAATCAATTAAGCGCATATCAAAATCTTCACCACCAAGGAATGTATCGCCATTCGTAGATAAGACTTCAAATTGATGTTCACCATCTACTTCCGCAATTTCAATGATGGATACATCAAAAGTTCCACCACCTAGATCGTATACCGCAATCGTACTATCACCACGCTTTTTATCCATGCCATAGGCAAGTGCAGCAGCAGTGGGTTCATTTATAATTCGTTTAACTTCGAGACCTGCGATCTTGCCAGCATCTTTAGTTGCTTGTCGTTGAGAGTCATTGAAGTATGCAGGCACAGTAACGACTGCTTCAGTCACATCTTCACCAAGATAGTCTTCAGCAGTTTTTTTCATTTTCATTAACACACGTGCAGAAATTTCTGGCGGCGCTATCTTCTTCCCATCAACTTCTACCCACGCATCACCGTTATCCGCTTTAATTATGTTGTATGGAACAAGCTTAATATCTTTTTGTACAGCATCTTCATCAAATCGACGGCCAATCAATCGTTTAATGGCATATAAAGTGTTTTTAGGATTAGTAACAGATTGACGCTTAGCGGCTTGGCCTACTAGTGCTTCGTTATTATCTGTGAACGCCACAATTGATGGCGTGGTTCGATCACCCTCACTATTTTCAATCACCTTAGGCGTGGTCCCTTCCATAATTGCCACACAGGAATTGGTGGTTCCTAAATCTATCCCAATGATTTTACCCATCGTTGTTCTCCAAAATACTCAAATTACGTTAATTAAAATTTAAATAGACTCTTAATCTATACAACAAGATTGGGCCATAAAGGTTAATTTCAAGGACAAACCTATAAAATCTAAAAATATTTGAATTTTCACACAAACATGGTTTGTATTTTAGTGATTACCAGCTGCTTAACCCTTATTCAGCAGCCTTGGAAACAATCACCATTGCAGGCCTAATCAATCGCCCGTGCAGTGTGTAGCCTTTTTGCACCACCGTTAGCACCGTATTGGGCTCGTGTTCCGCGCTTTCTTGCATGGTCATCGCTTCGTGTAAATTAGGATCAAACGCTTCGCCAGTGGGATTAATTTCCTCAATCAAGAACTTTTCAAATGCATTACCTAGCATCTTTAAAGTTAACTCGGCACCTTCCTGAAGCTTCGCAACATCGATATCTTCCGCGCTTAAACCCAGCTCCAAACTGTCTTTAACTTGTAAAAGTTCGTTCGCAAACTTCTCCACAGCATATTTATGCGCATTGGATACATCACGCTCTGTACGCTTGCGCAAGTTTTCCATTTCGGCTTGTATACGTATCATCTTGTCATGATAGTCTGCAGCTTGTTGCTGAGCTTCTTTCAACTGATGATCAAATTCTTGCCTTTGCTCACTTGCTTCAGCCTGAGGTTGAGCATCTTCTTGCTCTTGTTCATTTATTGACTCATTCACTATTAAATCATCCATTTCTACATTTTTTCAGAATTGACCATAGGATTCTAAATTATACCGAGCAATATGTAGGCTAATTCTTGTATATCAAGTATTGATACTTAATTTTTAATATTTAAAGCTTCACCAAGTAGCTTAGCAGTTAGATCTACAATAGGTATTACTCTTTCGTAAGACATGCGTGTGGGTCCTACTACAGCTAATACTCCCATAATTTCATCATCCACGGTGTAAGACGAAGTCACCACACTGCAATCATCCAGTGCCTTATAACCAGATTCTTGGCCAATAAATATTTGTACTCCTTCTGCGCATATGCACCGATCTAATAGATTCAAGAATTCTCGTTTTTGATTAAATGCATCAAACAAGCTTCGCAACTTATATATGTCTGAAAGTTCTTCATATTCCATCAGATTTGTTTGACCTACAACCACATAGTCTGGCTCACCAGTACTCGTGTCAGAAAAAACTTTTTCCCCCATCTCAACTGCAGATCGCATCAACTCATTCATGTTCTCACGCACGTGATCCAACTCCTGTAGGATTTTCCGCCGCGCCATAACCAAATCTTGCCCAGCACAAAGCTCATTTAAATAATTAGCTGCCTGCTCTAATTCCGAAGGACTGTATTCACGATCTGTGTAAATGATGCGGTTTTGCACTTCTTTTTGATTAACAATTAAAATTGCAAGTACGCGTTGATCGGATAATGGTAAAAATTCAATTTGCCTTATTTCAACACGGTCATGTTTAGGTAAAGTAACGACTCCTGCCATACCAGTTAAACCTGAAAGCAATCCCGACGCACTTTTAACCAAACCATTCATGTTTAAATTTGATTTAAGATCTTTTGAAACACGGGTAACTAGCTCTGTTGTTAAGGGTTGCACGGTCAGCATGGTATCAACAAACAAGCGATAGCCTTTGGTTGTTGGTACACGCCCCGCTGACGTATGTGGTGCCTCAACAAAACCCATTTCTTCCAGATCCGCCATCACATTGCGCACCGTTGCCGGACTAATATCTAACTCAGACATTTTCGCTAAGTTACGCGAACCCATTGGTTGTCCGTCTGCGATATAGCTCTGCACCAACAATTTTAATAAGCGTTGGGCACGCTCATTTAACAAGCTTTTAAAATCGTCTTTTGGGCTCATAGATAAAAGGTAGCATGTATCGTTACTAAATTAGTATTTAGCACTCTGAAGCCTAGAGTGCTAAAGAATCATTGCAGTACACCCTATTCATGTCAAGAACCCAGCTAATGGGGGCTTGCAGCCCATGGTGTAAGCTTAAGATCCATGATAGCTTTGTTAGAATTCAAAGACATAGACCACTCGTGAGCCAGTTTTCCAAAATCGGTATTATCTCAAAGCCTGATGACCCAGCAATTGCAGCAACGGTTCAGACCTTATACCAATATCTTCAGGGTCAATCGCTTGATATTTATGCGGAGAAAGTAACTACAGCACTTTTAACTTCAGAGTCGATAATCGCATCGAGTCTTGATGAAATAGCATCAAGTAGTGAGTTGGTCATAGTGGTGGGTGGCGACGGTACTATTTTGCACGCTGCACATCATTTAATTCAAAAAGAAATCCCCCTGCTTGGAATAAATCTAGGACGCCTTGGATTTCTTGCCGATATAAGTCCTAATGAAATTGAAAAACAACTAGATCAAATTCTTGCGGGTAATTACTTAGAAGAAAAGCGGGTAGTTTTACAAGCCAGCTTAATACGTGATGAAAAACTGATCGGATCTTGCTGTGCAATTAATGATGTAGTGGTACACGCTAAGCAAATGGTACGCATGATTGAATTGGAAACTCGCGTAAATAATAAACATGTAAATACGTTACGTGCAGATGGTTTTATTGTTGCCACCCCTACAGGATCAACTGCTTATGCCTTATCAGGTGGCGGCCCGATTTTACATCCAAGCGTCGATACTATTGTGTTAGTGCCTATATGCCCGCACACATTAAGTAATCGACCCATAGTAGTGGATGCCAATAGTAAAGTAGAAATTTTATTTCCTAAAGTAAACCGCCACACTGCACTCGCGTCTATCGATGGACAGATTGATATGGATTTTATGCCTAACGACAAGATTGTGATTGAAAAAGGGAAACATGCATTACGCCTAATACAACCCAAACACTATGACTACTTTGACGTGTTGCGTGAAAAATTACGTTGGAGCACACCTCCAAATAATAATCATAACTAGTCATTAGTAGCTTTTAGCACGTCTATGCTCAAATCTATTTACATTAAAAACTTTGCAATTATTGATGAGCTAGAGCTAGATTTTTATGATGGTATGAGCGTGTTAACCGGTGAAACTGGTGCAGGTAAATCTATTATTATTGACGCACTTAATCTTGCCTTAGGAAATCGCGCTGATCGCTCTATTGCACGCATTGAAAATGAAAATGTAGAAGTCGTAGCTACCATTGATGCGGGCAGTTCGGAAGAAGCCGCTATTTGGCTTAAAGAGCATGATCTTGATGAAGGCAATGAATGTGCTTTACGCCGTGTTATTAGCAAAGATGGTAAATCGAAAGCTTATATAAATAACAGCCCATCTTCTGTTACTGCACTTCGCAGTCTTGGTAATTTGTTAGTAGATGTATACGGACAACATGAACATCAGTCACTAATGCGTCTAGACATGCAAAGACAGTTATTGGATGGTTTTGCCAATAATGATAAAAACATTGAAAAACTGGCTATGGCATTTCGCCTCTGGCAAAGCTTAAAGAATCAATTGGAAATTGCAGAGGCCAATCAAGCTGACACATGCGCAAAATTAGACTTACTTCGTTATCAATACCAAGAATTGAAAGAGTTGAATTTAAAAGCTGATGAATACGAAGATATCAATGAAAAATTTACGCTATTAAACAATTCGAAAGAACTCAATGAAAATAGCATGCGCATTTCACAACAACTTGCAGGAGATGGTGAAAGTTCAATATATGATTCACTCAGTTTGTTAATCAATGATATTGAAAAGTATACTGTCATTGATGCTGACTTAAATGAACCATTTGAAATATTGCGCAGTATTCATATACAAACCAAAGAAGTTGCAAGCATTTTACGTAATTACTCAGAAAATATTTTATCCAACCCTCAAGAGTTACAAATACTTGAAGACCGTATTTCTGCAATTGAAGAAATTTCACGCAAACACAAGGTTAAACCAAAGCAATTGGTTGCTATGCATGCTTCAATCAAAAAAGAGCTGGACTCTATTCAAAGCGGCCACGATGATCCCGAAAAAATCAAAACTTCTATGCGAGAAGCTGAACAACTTTATCGCACTACTGCTAAAATAATCAGTGCTTCAAGAAAAAAAGCCGCTAATGAGCTAAATGAAAAAATAACTGAATCTATGCAGGCACTGGGCATGCAAGGTGGCCGATTTCATATCAACGTGGAACAGAGAAAGTCTACTGAACTATCCTTAAATGGATTGGACGAAATTCAGTTTTTAGTGCATACAAATCCAGGACAATCATTGCGCGCATTAAACAAGGTAGCTTCGGGCGGTGAACTTTCCAGACTTAGCCTTGCCATACAAATGGAGACTTCAAATAATTTAAAAATCCCTACTCTTATATTTGACGAAGTTGACACAGGAGTGGGTGGAGCAACTGCAGAAATTGTTGGCAAACACTTACGTAATTTAGGTAATAATGCACAAGTATTTTGTGTAACTCATTTACCTCAGGTAGCAGCACAATCACATCATCACTATAAAGTGAATAAATTTGAGAAAAACGAATCTATCGCAACTAAAATATCCCACCTAGCAGAGGATGACCGCATTAAAGAACTTGCACGCATGTTAGGCGGTATTGAGCTCACTAAGAATACTCAAGAGCATGCCAAAGAGATGCTGCGTCAAAGTAAACTGTAATACATGAATTATTTAAAAATTTTAACCTATTTTTTATCTTTATCTTTACTGTTTGCCTGCCAAAGCAGGCTGCTGACTGTGCATAAAATTAATATACAGCAAGGCAATTCACTAGAAAGTGAAGCGGTAGATAAAGTGAAAATAGGTATGAGTAGAGAACAAGTGCATTACGTGCTTGGCACCCCATTAATAACAGACAGCTTCCATCCAGATCGCTGGGACTACATATATTTATTTATACCCGGTTATGGCGAACAAGAACGCAGACAACTAATAATAACGTTTGATCGCGATGAAGTAATAAACATCAACAGGCACAACATTATAAAAAGCGATGTAGCCAGCACTTCAAGGGTCGATGAGAAAGATAAAGGTGACAAAGAACAAGAAGAGCTTGAAAAACAAGTCGATACTTTGCAAGGTATTTTAAAAGAAAATAAAAATCCAAATAAATAGTACTTAGACCTTAGCTATTTACATTTCCCAATTCGTGTACCTTCCCACTTAGTGTTCATTGTAAATTCTTGGCCATTAAAGTTAGCCTTGATCTCCATACCACCTGTAATTGAACTTCCAGAAGATTGCGCATTCCCTTTGCCTGTCATCGCAACTCCTTCTTTCTCACAGCGAATAGACCACTGCATTGACTTAGCATCTGCGTTTGAGTCGGTAACCTCACAGCCACTATTATCATCCATCATCCGTTCGGGGCTAATCTCCGTTTCTTGAATACATTCTTGAGATACATTTTCATGTATGCCACCCGGACTTGTAACCTGACTTTTTGTTTCCCACAAACCCGATTCAACTTTCATACCACCAGCATGAGCAAGACCGATGAAATATAAGCATATAGCAAGAATTGTGAGCGATTTATACGAAGCTCTTAACATGTTAAGTGCCTTATTAAAGAATAATTAATTATCAAACTTTTTATTAAGTTTATCGTTCTACAACGATTAATTTTGCGTTTTTGCACGTTTACGGCGTGCATGCATGGGATCAATAACTAACTGTCTATAGATCTCGACTCGATCTTGGTCACTTAATATTTGAGTATTTTGTACGACTTTGCCATAAATACCAACTGCACTCTTAGATACATCTATTTCACTGTATTTTTGCAGTATGCCAGACTGCTTAATAGCATGCTCTACCGTACTATTTACGGGGAGTGTCACTGATATCACCTCCTGATGACTATCAGACACATATGCCACTTTTACCAAAATTGTTTTACTAGCCATATAGTTTTTGCGCTCTTTCTGTAAATGCAGAAACTAATTTATTAGCAACCTGATTGAATATTGGCCCTAAAGTTAGTTCATATAAACGATTCGAGAACGAAAACTGCATGTCTAATTCTACCTTGCATGACTGTTCATCTATCGCATGAAACTCCCATGTGCCCACCAAATGCTTAAAAGGACCTTTTTCTAAACGCATCGTAATTCTTTTGCCTGTATCTAATTCATTACAAGTGGTAACCGATGCATGAATACCATGCTTAGCAAAGCTCATAGTCGCCTGTTTTTCATGTTCACTATCACTATGCACATCACACTGTACACACCACGGAACAAATTCTGGATAGGAATCCACATCATTTATTAACCTAAACATTTGCGTCGCAGAATATGGCAATAACGCACTACGCTGAACATGAGTCATAAAAGAATGTTACGTTAAATTGAATTTCTCAAGAACACCCAATACATGCAGAAAGATAAGAATCACGCCAATTGGTGTGATATACCTTGCCAAGAAGCGCCATAGCTTATACGCGCCTTCGTGTTTGATTTTTAATTCTCCATGTCGTGATTTTTCTGACATTGACCATGCAGCAAAAATACAAATAAATAGCCCACCCAAAGGCAGCATAATATTTGAAGTTAAATAATCGAGTAAATCGAAAAATGACTTACCTTCCAGGAAGGTCCCATTGAATACTTCGATTTTTTCCCAATTATTAAACGAATAAACTGTTCCTAAACCAACTACCCAAGTTACCAGTCCGCAAATAACCGAAGATGTTAAACGAGAAATTAAAAATTTCTCAATTAACCAAGCTACAGCAGGTTCAATTAACGATATTGCTGATGTCCAGGCTGCAAAGACTAGCAAGATAAAAAATATCGTGCCAAAAATTAAGCCACCTGTCATTTGGCCAAATGCCAATGGTAAAGTATTAAATATTAAACCTGGCCCTTGCCCTGCTTCTAAACCATTAGCTAATACAATCGGAAAAATTGCTAAACCGGCCAAAATTGCGACTAAAGTATCTGCAAAAGCAACCTGAAAACTAGTAGTAGCAATAGATGCATCATCTGGCAAATAAGATCCATACATCATAATGGCGCCCATACCTAAACTTAAACTAAAAAATGCTTGTCCCATAGCTTTGAGAACCACTTCAGAATTTAGTTTGGAAAAATCGGGAGCAAATAAAAATTTAAATCCTTCGATAAAGTCACCATGCAACATGGCATAACCAATCAAAATGATCATTAAAACAAACAAGGCAGGCATTAAAATTCGCACTGCTGTCTCTAAACCTTTTCTCACACCTCTAACAACAACCACCATTGTGATAAGAATAAATACGGTATGCCAAAACAATAAGCGTCGAGGATTAGAAATTAAATTATTAAACACCTCACCTGCTTGTTCACTACTCACACCTGAGAATGTTCCCGTAGCAGTATCGACCGCATAAGCTAAAGCCCAACCCGCAATCACACTGTAATAAGAAAGAATTAAAAAACCGGCTAGCACCCCCATCAATCCGAGCAAACGCCACACACTACTGCATTTCTCTTCTGCTGCAAGTGCATCCATGGTATTAACAGGACTACTCCTACCACGACGACCTAGTAATATTTCAGACATCATTACGGGAATTCCGAATAAAGCGATACATAATAGATACAGAAGAACAAATGCACCGCCGCCATTTTCTCCGGCCATATAGGGGAACTTCCATATATTTCCCAACCCCACTGCAGAACCTGCTGCCGCCAGCACAAATGCAAAACGTGAAGACCAGTATCCATGTATTGAAGTTCTAACTGTTGCCATATCTTTCTTTTTCTATTTATCAACCAAATGTAGCAAGAAATCGATGCAAGTGATTTAAAACTATAAAATTGCCATCGAATGCTTATGATAAATACACCATAATAGCCGCATGGCAAAGCCTAAGCATAAATCAGATAACACCATCGCCGTTAATAAAAAAGCCAGACATGATTATTTTATCGAGGAAAAAATTGAGGCGGGTTTAGCACTAGAAGGCTGGGAAGTCAAAAGCTTGCGATCAAAAAATATACAATTAAAAGAAAGTTATGTTTTGGTGAAAAATATGGAAGCCTGGTTACTTGGCGCACATATCAGTCCACTTCCTTCAGTCTCTACACATAAAGTAGCCGATCCGACCCGTACGCGTAAGTTGCTGTTACACAGAAAAGAGTTAGCGAGACTAATTGGTGCGGTAGACCGCAAAGGATACACCCTCGTGCCATTATCGATGTATTGGAAAAAAGGAATGGCTAAACTAGAAATTGGACTTGCCAAAGGAAAACAGAAGCAAGACAAACGCGCCAGCATTAAGGAAAGAGATTGGCAACGTGACAAGCAGAGACTTTTAAAACACGCAAAGTAATTACCTAGAGATTTCTTCAGTGCACAGCCACTGCTTAATCATATCCTAGCTATATCAGTTAACTGCCTCATCTAGATTAAAAGCTCCACTTATCTTTTACACCACAGTTGAAAACACCTGACTTAGATTCTTTTTGCGTAGCTTCTGCACAATCCGAATAAGAATCAAATTCACCAACAACCGTTGAAGTCTTTGATTTAGAGTTTGCATACACTTCTCCAACCCACTTACCATCAGCAGTACCGCCATCATCACCACAAGCAGTAAGTAATAGCATTACGGCAAATAAAATACATACAAAAACCTTTTGTAACATGAGATATCTCCACATTGTTGTCCCTAGGGGTTGCATAGAATAGTGTATTAGAAAAAGCGGACAAAATGTAACGAATATTGAGCTAGCCGGCAACCGTTAACGTGACTTTCTCATTACATTTATTCCGATGTATCTTTCAACCAGACACAGCCAGCTTCACTTTCCTGCTGAATTTTGTTCAAAAAAGTATCATGAGCTTGTAACTCTTCATCACTGGCATAGATTACTTTTAGTGCTTCACGCTTGGAATCGACTCCTGTATTTGCACTATTTCGCTCTAACGCAGCATCTGAATTTGCCGCTAAGCTAAGGACGGCTTGCCCACCCGTTAGCGCGAGATAAACATCGGCCAGTATCTGTGCATCAAGCAATGCCCCATGAAGCTCACGATGGGAGTTATCGATCTCATAGCGCTTACATAACGCATCTAAATTATTTTTTTGTCCTGGATGCATCTTTCTCGCCATCGCGAGCGAATCGACCACTTTGCAGCAGTCATTAATATCTGTGACGCTATGCCCTACTAAATTAAGTTCGGCATTAATGAAACTCACGTCAAATTTGGCATTGTGAATAATTAATTCAGCGTCTGCGATAAACTCTATAAAGTCATCAGCGATTTTAGCAAATTTAGGTTTGTCAGCAAGAAAATCTAGCGATATGCCGTGCACTTCTTGCGCCCCAGCATCGATTTCACGTTCAGGATTAAGAAATTGATGAAACAGTTGGTCAGTCGTACGTCGATGCAATACTTCTACACAACCAATTTCAATAATGCGATGTCCTTGTGAGACTTCTAAACCTGTAGTTTCCGTATCTAGTACAACTTGTCGCATTTGAAAAATAAAATAAATTCTTTAAAAAACTACAATAGCAGATTATCGATCGCTTCATTAGCCAATTGATCAACCTGTTCATTTTCGATATGCCCACTATGCCCTTTCACCCATGCCCAGGTAACATTATGTTGTTCAACTAGTTTATCTAGTTTTTTCCATAAGTCTTCATTCTTGACTGGTTTTTTTGCGGCGGTTTTCCAACCATTACGTTTCCAATTTGTTAGCCACTGCTGAATGCCATCCATGACATAACGTGAATCGGTAGTAACATGTACTACGCAAGGTTTATTTAACTTCTCTAGTGCAGAAATCACTGCTTGCAGTTCCATACGGTTATTTGTTGTCTCTTCTTCAGCGCCTTGTAGTTGCGTTTCTATACCGCTATAACGCAGAATGGCTCCCCAACCACCCGGGCCAGGGTTACCTCTACAAGCACCATCTGTGAAAATTTCAACGCGATTTTCTGACATATTTGTTTCTTATATATTTACTTTGACGCGCCGTTGGCTCAGTAACATTCACAGGGATCATGTGACGCCTAGGTCTCCACGGTTGAGGAATAGGGGTAAGTGTAAGCTCACGTTTCTTAGCTACAAATATTTGTAGCCCACCTAAACGACCTAAACCCATGCATTCCGCTTTGCTTAAAAATTGCATACGTTGCTGGAAACGTGCATTCTGAATCGGTGGCTGCAAGCCCACATACTTTGTAGCCATGACCTTAAAATCCAGTAATGAAAGCCAATCCTTCAATCTTCTAGGAGTATAGAAATGCGCCGCCCAAGGTGCTCGTTGGCTTCGCATAAACACCAACTTGCTCAAACCCATCATACTGAAAGGATTAAACCCAACAATAACCAAATGTCCTTCAGAAATTAGCACACGATGAATCTCTCGCAGCACTTGATGCGGTTTTGGCGATATATCTAATGTATGTGGGAGAACAATTAAGTCCAAGGTGTTTTGTGGAAACGGTAAAGCGAGTGAATTGGCAACTACATTCCCTTTCTCAGTGTTTAAGGTCATGTATATTTTTTGCCCTATTGTACTGCTTGTCATCAAATCTATTTCATCCGCCAATCCACCTATTTGCAGTGCATGGTAGCCAAACAAACTTGGCAATAACTTGTCCAATTTAGTTAATAAATCTTTGTATAAATTTTGTCCCGCAGGAGTTGCATACCATTCCTGCAATTGTTGTGTGCACTTAGCTGAATTAAAAAGAACAGATTCTTTCATGAATTTATTCTACCTTAAAACAGTTGCTTGTAGCGCAAACTTTTTATAATAGATCAGGATCATATTATTATTTGTAAATATCATTTTAAATTTAGTTGTTGATCTATTCATCTTGTCTCTTTAAGCTTCGCGTGCATGGAGAAATGGGTACTAAACAAGAATGGTTTATTGGTACTTTTCTTGGCTCTCTTAGTCATAGGATGTACGCACTCTCCAATAAATTCAGAATTTAGCGTCCCTGCAAATTCAAATCCTGTATATCCAGATGCATTAGCAGAAAAAGCAGACTTTATTAGCCCACTTCTGAGCGATAATCTAGATAGAGATTTATTAGCTAAAACCAGAGCTGATCAGCTCATATGGCAACATATTGAAAATAAGTTCGCATTAACTGAAGCCTATGATCACCCGCGTGTAATTATACAAAAACATAAATATTTAAATAACAGCGATTACTTAGCCAAAGTAACAAAACGCTCAGAACCATTTATTCACTTTATTTTAAGTGAAATTGAAAATCGAAAATTGCCATCTGAATTAGCCATTTTGCCTATGGTAGAGAGTGGCTATTACCCAAGAGCTCGTTCACGCGCAAGAGCTGAAGGCTTATGGCAAATCATGCCATACACCGCTAAAGATTTAGGTTTAAAACAATCAGTAGGTTATGACGGTCGTCACGATGTTTACGCATCAACCTCTGCAGCACTCGATTATATTGAGCAGATGTATAATACTTTTGACGGTAATTGGTTACTTGCTTTAGCGGCGTATAACGCTGGGCCACAACGTGTAAAACGTGCACTAAAAAAAGCTAAGACTAATGATAAAAATGTTTACTGGGAATTACATTTGCCTCGCGAAACACGCGAATATATTCCAAAAATTTTAGCCTTATGCGCAATCATTAAAGACAATGAATTTAGTAGAACTTTGCTACATCCCATTGAAGATACTTCTTACTTGGCAACTATCGAACTTAGTAAACAAATTTCACCTGCTAAATTAATTCAAACAGCTGTTACTAATGAAGCGGAACTAAAATTACTTAATCCTGCAATAAGAAACCTTACTATACCTATCCCTGCTGGTTACCATTTACTTGTGCCAAAACGAGATGTAGAATTTTTAGCGCTTGTTATTGATAACATGCAAGAAGCCACTCAACCTAGCTGGGCAACCCATAAAATTAATCGTGGCGAATCTTTAGGTGGAATTGCAAGACGTTACGGAACAACTATCAACGCACTACGTGAAGCAAATAACATGCATGGAAATAAAATTGTTGCTGGACGTTCCCTAGTTGTTCCTATGCGTATGACAACTCCTGAAAATACTGTTGCACGAGTTACCCCTAAACCGAAATCAGCAGTCATAGAATCAAATGCAATTGATGCACCTTATATTTACGTTGTAGCCATGGGTGATAGCATATGGAAAATCGCGAATCGTAATAACACCACGGTCAAACTATTGTTTGAAATAAATGCCCGCAGTGCAGACCAACCACTTCGACCAGGCGATATGATCATAGTCGATTAGGCAATTCAACCTACGCCTCGCGCGAGCTCTTTGGTGCCTTCAAAACTTAAGCAGCATCACATAATTCACTGATTTTAATGGCTTTCGTCCCTAAAATACGATAATTCGTCGCACTCTGAGCTAACACTTATAGTCGTTTTAGGTGCCTCTGTAGTATGCTCCAAAGTCTTGCAACACCAATACTCTTGCAATGGAAATCAGGACTTTAAATGTGTTTTGGAATAACCCAGACATGATATTAATTGACTTCAAACAGTCATCATAATTAGCCCCATGAGACAAATGGATGTGCACATTAGTCTTGCGATAGACTTGATTAAAAATCATGGCAGATATGCTTAGAGAAAATAAAATAAATTCCAAATGGTTTATGTTAAGCCTATTGGTTTCAGCTTTAACTGCTTTGTTGCTTTGGACAATACAGCCGCCAATATTTGTAACAAAAGTTACCGTTATTACTTTAATTTCATTAGTTTCGCTCATTTGGGCATTTATCGGCACCCCTAGCAATAGCACCTCAGATACACCTCAAACAGATGCAGCAAACCGATTTGAATCACGTAATAATCAACGCAGTGTTGGACTCAAGCTACAAGGCTTAGGGCAATTAAATTTGGCATTTGGAAAGTTTAAGCATTGTGCGCATAATCACGATACAGCAAACTTATTGTATAACTTAGCAATCGATTTCCAAATCAAAGGTGAACCTGAAAATGCTAAAAATGCATTTGAGTTTATCTCTAGTTTTGAACCTAACTTTAAAGATGTGCAAGAACGTATTGCATCTTTTAGTGGTGAAATTGTAATACCAGATACGGTTACTAACGAAAACTCAAATAAAGAAATTCGAAACAAAGATAATTTAAAAAAAGAACTACCAGAGAAAATTGCCTTAGAGCCTACCGACAGTCTGCAATCAACAATTATAGAAAAAACAGTACCTTCTAGTAAAAACATTATCTCTGCTCCTATATCAGAACCTGATGAAACGGCAATACTTGGAGAAAAATTAAGCAAGTACCCGTCACTGTATGGCAATCAATACAAAGTTAAAAATATATTAGGCCAAGGCACTACCGGAGCAGTGTTCAAAGGCAAGGACATTGTCACCGATAAAATCATTGCCATTAAGGTTCTTAACTTATCTTCTGAGCTTGAAGCCAATCAACTTGAAGAATATAAGTTTCGCTTTCATAGAGAAATCGAAACGGCTGGCAATTTAAATCACCCCAATATAGTAAAAATACTCGATAGTGGTGAAACAGACGGATTTGCCTATATCGCAATGGAATACGTGAACGGAATTAACCTGCGAAGCTATGCCCGTGCAGATCGACTACTACAACCTAGCACCGTGCTTAAAATTATTGCTCAATGCGCAGATGCTCTCACATATTCCCACAAACAAGAACTTATCCACCGAGACATAAAGCCCGCAAATATTATCTATAACCAAACCGATGATTACGCTAAGCTTACGGATTTTGGTATTGCGAGAATTCCTGACTCAACAAGAACACGCGCTGGATCAATTATAGGAACACCTTTATATATGTCCCCCGAACAACTGGCAGGAGAGAAATTAGATGCACGTTCAGACCTATATTCATTGGGAGTTACCCTATACCATCTGTTAACTGGCTCACCACCGTTTCGACCAAAAACTATGGCAGAATTGATGCGTTCGATTACCCAAGAAAAGCATAAAGATATATCTGAAATTAATCCTGACACACCATCATGCATCGCTTGGACTGTTAACAAAGCGCTCGAAAAAGCACCAGACAAGCGTTTCCAGTCTGCAGCAAGCATGGCTAATAAATTACGCGAATGTGAAATGATGATTGAGAGCTAATTTATTATGAATCTCAAAGGCATTCTAGAAGTTGCAGGCCGATCAAATGTGGGGTTGGTGCGTTCCAATAATGAAGACAAGATTGGCGAAGACCAAGAAATTGGTTTGGTTATTCTCGCCGACGGTATGGGAGGTTACAAAAGCGGTGAAGTTGCCAGCGAAGTCGCTGTAAATACCATTCTTGAAGAACTACGCGCACAAATTCCTGACCTTTCTCCTGGTGAAATTGATGAGCAAACCGGCTATACAAAAGAAAGCTTAGCTGCGAGAAATTCAATCGTAAAAGCCAATGAAGCTATATTTTCCATGAGCAGCAACGATACTCAGCATCGTGGCATGGGAACTACTTTAGTAATGGGTATTTTTTATGATAACCAAATCACTATTGCTCATGTTGGTGATTCAAGAATGTATCGCTTCCGTAATGGAAAATTACAACAAATCACCGTAGACCATACATTATTACAAGAACTTGTTGATCGCGGCTTCTACACACAAGAAGAAGCAAGCACATCGCTAAATAAAAACTTAGTTACACGGGCTTTAGGTATTGAGGGCAGTATTGCTGTAGATATCAAAGAAGATCAAGCCATGCCTGGCGACATCTATCTGCTCTGCTCCGATGGTCTGACAGATATGGTCGATGATCAGGAAATTAATGAAACTGTAATAGCCTTTAGAGACAATCTTGATAAGCTTGCTGACAAACTGATCGCGGTAGCAAACAAAAATGGTGGCCGTGACAATATCTCAGTTTTGTTAGCGCAAACAAATAAAGAATTCCCTGGTAAGAAAAAATGGAAGTCAAAGTTCGATAAATTATTTTCGAGGTAGATCGAGATAGATATCGAGATAGATTATGAGTAAAGCGAAATTAATTATAAGCCTCGAAGATAATGTAGTTGATGAGGTTCCAATTGAAAAGGAAATCATCACTATTGGCAGAAGCACTGATAACGACCTATGTTTAGATAACCTAGCCATCAGTGGATACCATTCGCAAATCAGTAACATACTAAATGATTGTTTCTTAGAAGACCTCGATAGCACTAATGGCACTTTTGTAAATTCAAAAATTGTTAAGAGGCATGCACTTAAGGATGGCGACATAATTGATATCGGTAACCACCGCATAAAGTATGTAAATCATTTAGCATCGAGTTCAGCCAACAGTGAATTTGAGAGAAAGTCGGTCATGACTGTAACTTCTGAAAGAAACAATATTCTTAAAGAAGAGCAGAATATTCAATCTATAGAAGATCAAATTAATTCACTTGAAGAACAAATGTGTGAGTCGAGTCGAGCTGATGATAAATATGCAGCTGATTCTTCAGAACTTATTAACAAGAGTTCTAACAACGAAGTTGATGATTCGTGTGATATTGAAGATACAAACAGCAGATTTGAGAAGGCTGTAGCATCAAATTCAAAAAATGACTCTACATCTAGTGATGTAGACGATATTCAAATTAATTCACAACTTCCAGTATCAAGGATTGGCCGCATTCAAATTCTGAACGGTAAAAATAGCGGCAAAGAAATCACATTAGAAAAATCTTTGACTACTGTAGGAAGGCCTGGTGTCGCCGTTTCAGGTATAACAAAACGAAATACTGGTTACTACATCATGCACATTGATGGCCACACAAAAACTCCGTCTAAACTTAATGGCGAAGTTATCGGAACTAAAGCTGAACTCATAGAAGATCACGACATTATTGATGTCGCTGGAATAAAGCTAGTATTCTTTGTTGAGTAAAAACACATCTAATTGCGCTTTTAAAACAGCAGTATCTAAGCTACCTTAGTAGGAGGTACCAGCTTAGGCACTGCAGCTAATAATTTCTTTGTATATTCGTGTTGTGGATTGATAAGCACCTGCTCCACTTCACCTTCTTCTACAATCTTACCTTGATACATAACCGCAACACGGTCTGCAAAATAAGCTACTACCGACATATTGTGAGTAATGAATAGGTAACTAATGCCTAGCCGTGCTTGCAAAGCATTTAGTAGATCTAAGATCTGCGCCTGCACCGATACATCCAAAGCACTGGTAGGCTCATCACAAATAATTATTTTTGGGTTTACCGCTAATGCTCTAGCAATGCATATTCGTTGACGCTGTCCCCCAGAGAACTCATGTGGATATCTTAAGTGTGTATCTTTAGATAAACCAACTTGTTCTAAAAGTTCCAACACACGGCTTTTACGCGCCCCTGTATCAGCCAAAACACTCAGCGCCTTCATACCTTCTTCAATAATATCCCCTACTAACATTCGCGGATTCATTGAGGAGTAAGGGTCTTGAAAAATAATTTGCAGATTAGTTCGTTGTTCGAGTAACTGCTGTTTAGTAATTTGATGAATCGGTAAACCTAAGTAGGTCACATCTCCAGAGGTAGGTTGCACTAAACGTAATATACCTTTGCCTACAGTCGTCTTACCGCTTCCAGACTCGCCGACTAATGCCACCGTTTTACCTGGCGGTATTTCGAGTGAAACACCATCTACAGCTTTGACGTGTCCTACGGTGCGTTTAAATATCCCTTTTTTAATTGGGAAATGTACTTTTAAGTCGGTAACACGCAGCGTATCTTTCTCAGTAACTTGCTGGTCCACTGTCTTTACATCTTTAATTCCATTAGTCGCAAGCAAAGGCTTTCCGCGCTTCTCCATTGCCGGCAAAGCAGCAAACAAATCCCAACTATAATCATGCTGCGGATTAGAGAAAAATATTTCGTTACTGGATTGCTCTACGATCTTACCATGTTTCATAACTGCAACATGGTCTGCTACTTGCTTGACCACACCTAAGTCATGAGTAATGAACAAAATCGCCATTTTAAATTTTTGTTGCAGCTCATTAATCAAATCCAGGACACGCGCTTGAATAGTTACATCTAAAGCAGTGGTAGGTTCATCTGCAATTAATAATTTCGGCTCGCATGCTAGCGCAATCGCTATCATCACACGTTGCTTCATACCTCCAGAAAGCTCATGCGCAAAGGTATCAATTGTATGTGCAGGATTCTTAATATTCACAGCATCTAATAAGTCAAATGCACGTTTCCTTGCTTGCGCCTTACTCATACCTTTATGACGAATTAGCACTTCTGAAATTTGTTTACCTACTTTGACAACTGGATTAAGCGATGTCATCGGCTCTTGGAAAATCATTGAGATACCGCTTCCGCGAATATCACGCATTTCTCGTTCTGGTAGAGTGAGTAAGTCCTGATTACCAAAATGCACAGCACCAAAAGTAACCCGAGCCGCTTCTGGGAGCAAACGAATTACCGAAAGCGCAGTAACCGACTTGCCACTACCTGATTCGCCTACTAATGCAAACGTTTCACCTTTATTAATCTTAAAACTTACACCATCGACAGCTGCAGTTTTACGCTTACCGGTTTCAAATATAGTAGTTAAATTTTCTACACGTAATAGTAAAGAAGGATTAATTTGTTTATCTAAATCTGACATTTTTACTGTTTAGCGATTCTAGGATCAAGTGCATCGCGTACAACATCGGCAAATAAATTTGCGAACAACACCAGTGTGAACATAAAAAACAATGAAGCGGCTAAAGACCACCACACGACGGGCTCGCGCGCCATTTCAAGTCGCGCACTGTTAATCATATTACCCCAGCTATTCATAGTGGGGTCAACACCAATATTAATATAAGACAACACTGCCTCGGCTAACACTAAGCCGCTAAAATCAAGCACTATAGTTATCAAAATTATATGCATCATATTAGGCAAGATATGGCGAAATATTGTTTGCGTTGAGCCAACACCAAATGCAGATGCGGCTTGTACAAAATCCACTTCGCGCAACTTAAGTGTTTCTGCACGCAATAACCGACATAAACCGGTCCAACTAGTAAGACCTAAGATTAGACATAAAAATAATAAACGCAGATCTGCACGTTGAGTAAGACTGGCGAATTCTTCTGCATGTTTACCCATATAAACATTTAACATCAGGACCGCTGCAGCAATTAACAGTACACCGGGGATAGAATTCAAGGTTGTATACAAATACTGAATCACATCATCAATCCAACCTCGAAAATAACCAGCCATAATTCCCAACGTAATTGCAAACGGCAGCATCAATAAAGTAGTTAACGTGCCTATTACAACACCTGTACGAATACTCTTTAATGCCTGATATAAAACATCTTCACCTACCTTATCAGTACCTAACACATGATATTTAGTTGCCCATTCTGCACCCACCAATAGCACTAACAACAAGATTGCAAAAGTAGTCGCTATCGTTCGCCATGGAACATCTGACTCACCACATGCTATGATTTTCATTGTATTTGAAAATGATTTTTTTGCTCGAACAGATAAAATTAAACACAGTAATACCAACAATATTAGCCATGCAATAAATGCTTTAATCATCCCAGTGATTGCTAATTTAAAAATATCAGCACTCTTTTCGTATTCAGGATTACCCAAGTGCGCGCCACCCCATGTTAAACGTGGATACTCACGTAATTTTTTACCATCTTCTAACTGTACTGTTTCTTTTGCGAATAAACGCGCGGCAAAAGGAGCTGAATAAGTTTTCTCAGTACTATTACGAACTTCAGCAACGATTTGATCAAATACACTTTGAATCTCTCCGTTATATTGTGTCTCATCGTCGACAGATGAATTTTCAATAGTTGGGTGGAAGTGCATCGAATCAAGAATTGCAATACTAATATATACCAATAACACCATCATTGAGATCACTCCAGCCTTGTTGCGTACAACTTGTCTCCAAGGTTGACGCAAATGCGGTTTGCGCATGGCATACATAAAAAAAACAATAATCACGAACACTAAACCAAAAATTAGCAAATCTGTGATTAAAAATACTGGCTTGCCAACCATCATGATTAGTTAAGCCTCACTCTAGGATCGGCAATAGTGTAAGAGATATCGGTTAACAGCAGACCGATGATGTATAAAACTGCACCCAGAAAAACCATTGAACGGACAATTGAAAAATCTTGTCTATTAATTGCGTCAATAGTGTAACTTCCTAAACCTGGAATACCAAAAAATGATTCGGTTATTAGGCTACCCATAAACAGTAGCGGAAGGATTACAACTACACCCGTAAGGATCGGAATCATTGCATTACGCAATACATGTTTGAACAACACCATTTGTTCAGAAATCCCTTTAGCTCGAGCAGTGCGGACATAATCTTTGTTAATTTCCTCTAAAAATATAGTGCGATACCAACGCGTACTCGAACCGATCCCACCCACAATACCTATCAACACCGGCAAGACTAAAAACTTTATGCCAAATATACCTTCTTCAAAACCAGAAATGGGCACTACGCGCAAAATCTTACCCATAATAAATTGCCCGCCGATAATGTAAAATAAACCGGAAATCGACATTAACGCCACACAAATTACTACAGCCCAGTAATCAATATAGGTTCCACGAAAAAACGCAATCAGCAAGGCTAACGAAATCGTCACCAACAACCCGATAATTAATTGCGGCACTGCAATCGCTAAACTCGGCCACATACGCTGGCTAATATCAAAACCAATATCTCGACCACTATCGGAGCGGCCAAAATCAAATACAAACAAACGCACAGATTTTGTATAGAAAATAGTTTTAGTGAACTTCTCAGCGCCCCCCTCTTCCGCATTATAAAAAAGCGGGTGATGATAGCCGCGTTCAGATTTCCAGTCTTCAATTTGTTCTTCAGTAACATGTTTTTGACCTAAAAACATGCGTGCCATATCATCTGGCGAATTCACAACAAAAAATAAAAGGAAGGTAAGAATATTTACACCGACCAGAATTGGAATTGCATATAAAATGCGGCGGATAATATAAGCAATCACTTCAAAGTACTCCGTTCTCGTTTTCTAAATGCTATAACTGCAGGAATTAACGAAGCTAACAAGAACAATCCTAAAAATATCAATGGCCAGTAATTAGGCTTATTCCATACTTCTCGTTTAGTTTTCCGTTCATCACCATTTACACGCTTATATTTCAAAAGATTATTTGCCATTAAGTTTGGTTTTACGTTTTGATACCAATCATGAAATAAAGAAAATGCTTTAGGGTGAAAGCCCCATAACCAAGGTGCGTCTTTTTGCACAATGTTTGTCATTTCCTTAATGATAGCTAAGCGTTCTGGCCCGTTTTGTATGTTTTTCATTTTTTCAAACAAAAGGTCGAATACTGGATTTGAGTAATTCGCTGCATTCTCGCCGTGTTGCTTTACTTTTCCATTGGGACCATACAAAAGGAAAAAGAAATTTTCAGGATCTGGATAATCTGCATTCCAACCCCATTGAAAGATTTGACTGGTACCATTGCGCATTTTTTCTTGGAAACGATTGTAATCCGTTGCACGAATCACTAATTGTATGCCTAATTTTTGATATTGTTTACGCATCCAGTTTAATTGCGCTTTAGCATCGGGACCTGCAGTAGGTGTGTCAAAATTTAAAACCAAAGGCTTTTTGGTTTTTGGATCAATCCCATCTGCATAACTTGCCTCTTTCATAAGTTTTTTAGCAACTTCAATATTTTTTCGTTTCGGTTCGCCAAACTTCCAGTCATAAACGAATGGATTCACACTTTCTTCACCTTCTACACTTCCAAATATGCCTGGAGGAATTGGGCCCTGTGCTGCAACGCCACGACCATTAGTAAAAATAGAAATATACTCTTCATAATCCACCGCAATAGAAATAGCACGGCGTAATAATCTGGATTGTTCAGAATCACCTCCTACAATCGGGTCATGCATATTAAAACCCATATAAAATATAGAAGTTGTAACGGCAGTTTCTAGTTGTATGCCCTTCTCTTTCATCAAATCGGTTAGCTGGATATCACCACCAGAACCAAATTGAATTGCTTGATCAAAACTATCTGAAGACACACCAGATGCATCGTAATAGCCTTGTAAAAATTTACTCCAATACGGAATAGTTTCTTTTTCTAAACTGTAAACCGCCTTATCAACTAGTGGCAGTCTTTCCCCAGCATCTTTTAGCAACCCTTTCTCTCTGTCTTCTGGCTCACCCTCAGATGGATAATGCTCATCATGAAAGTTAGGGTTCTTCTCCATCACCATACGTAAGTTTGGATTGTTTTCCGTCAACATATATGGCCCCGTACCTACCGGATACCAGTTGAGAGAAATATTGCGCTCCTCCATACCTTCTTGAGCATAAAACTTTTCTGCCTCCCAAGGCATTGGGGCAAAAAATGGCATCGCCATCCAATATACTAGTTGTGGATATTTACCTTTAATACGTATGCGATAGGTATAACGATCCACCACACTTACCCCTGCTAATTTAATTTCACGCAGGTCATGCCAACCTTCATTAGGGCTCGGATACCTATCGCTCGCTTGTTTACGAAACTCATCAAAACCAACAATGTATTCACGCATTACACCTGAAATCGGTGAATGCAAATAAGGACTGGCAATTCTTTTAATTTGATAAATATAATCTTCTGCAGTCAACTCACGTGTTCCGGTATCTTCAAAATCTTTTAGTGCATGAACATCATCTAAATCTTTTGTAGTTAAATCCAAGTAAATAGATTCACCTTTTTCATTTTTTGCAAACGCAGGATGTGGCTGAAACATAATGCGTTTATTAATTTTAATTGTATATTCTGAATACTTAATGCTAGCCACTGCATCCTCATCAACAAGCACTTCGTTCTCGCCGAAGTAACTCACTTCAGGTAAACGACTCGCAGTAAGCGGAACTAAAGTATATGGTCGTAACAAATAATGATATTGCAATGGTGGTTCATAAATTTGCGCAATAAATTGATATTCATTAGAACTGTAAGAACTAACAGGGTCTAAGCGCTTGGGACGCTCACTAAATGAGGAATAAATGACATTTGTGGAATCGTCTATCCCTTCTCTAGGATAAGGATTATTCCATGCACTATCACTACAGGCGTTAAGTAAAAACACTATAAAGATAAAGATTAGAATTGCGGAACGACTGTTCACGTGATGAGTTTATGATAATCTAACAAATAAGATTATTCTTCCCTTAAACATAAATTGAGTGGCAGTATTATAGACTGTTTAGCCGTAAATGTAGTTCAGTCTTAATTAATCGACTAGTATGACTTTTAACCTCTTAGCAAAATAAATAACGGAATAAAAATGGGATTTTTAACAGGAAAACGAGCTTTAATCGTCGGTATCGCAAGTACCCGTTCCATCGCTTGGGGCATCGCCGAAGCAATGAAACGAGAAGGTGCTGAACTAGCATTCACCTATCAAAACGAAAAATTAAAAGGCCGAGTTGAAAAATTTGCAGCTGAATGTGGCGCAGACATAACACTGCCCTGTGATCTAGGGGATGATGGAGAAATCAATGCTCTTTTCACCGAGCTCGGTAAATATTGGGACAGCTTAGACATTTTGGTACATTCCGCAGCTTTTGCCCCTAAAGAGGAACTGGCAGGCGATTTCGTAGACATGACCACCCGTGAAGGCTCAAAAATTGCTCACGACATCAGCAGTTACAGCCTCACAGCCCTAGCAAAAGCCGCTAGACCACTTATGAAAGGCACTAATGGTGCCATTGTCTCATTAACCTATATGGGCTCAGTTCGAGCCATGCCGAACTACAACATCATGGGCCTCGCCAAGGCTAGCTTAGAAGCCAATATCCGCTATATGGCCTATGCTTTAGGCCCTGATGGCATACGCGTAAATGGTATTTCCGCTGGCCCCATTCGAACCTTAGCTGCTGCAGGAATTGGTGATTTTAGAAAAATGCTCGATCATGTAGAAAAAAATGCCCCGTTACGCAAAAACGTAACCATCGAAGAAGTCGGCAACACTGCAGCTTTTTTATGCTCTGACCTAGCCAGTGGAATTACTGGAGAGATAACCTATGTAGACGCAGGATTTAATATTGTAGGGATGTCTGGGTACAGTTAACTGAGTTCACAGAATATAGAAGTACATACTACTATCTCACCGCAAGGAGATAACGATCGCTTTAGTGAATTCTATGAATGCCTACTTCGGCCAATAGTTACAAATTTGGTTACACTAGTTAGAAATGTATACGAGTACTAATAATATAGTTTGTATCATGCGGGCCATTTAAATCTTGTGTGACACCACCTTCCAAAACCCAACGCAGTGTAACGACCCATTGCAGACCGCCCGTCAATTGTTGTACTACAGTATTTCCCTCCACCCCTCTTCCTGCAAACTCAACTACGCCATTCACTAAGGTAGACAAACCCCACTCTGGATACTCTTTAGGGAAAAGTCGATATTGATACGATAAGTCATAACGCAATGCATTCAGTGCATCATCAATGCCTTGTTGCCACAGCGCATCCAGGTCGAATTCATGCTTATCGTTCACATACGTATAAACAAAACCTGCTGAAGCTTTAGGATCACGGTCACTATCGGTTGGCACTACACCCCCTAACAAAACACCAAACCGTGAAGAATAAATTGGTGAACCAATGTTTTGCAAAATAAGGCTGCGATACAACAATTCGATGTCGCCTACACGATCGTCAACTGCAGAAGATATTTGATATGGTACCGCAAGAAAGAAAGCTTGTTTGTTATCCAACCCGTAGGCTAAATTTGTAGTGAGCCTATCGTTATTAGTTTCCGGTATTTCATCTACAACGAATCTGGATACTAGCCCACCCTTATTAACAGGCAACGCCACAAAAGCGCAAACCCATTGCATAACTTTGGACACTGAATAAATAAAGATTACAAAAAACTAACAGGGCGTAGAATCGCACGGATGTTCTGCTTTGCCGTAATGCTGAGATTCACCTGAACCAAAACCAGCATCCTTAATGATTCCTTTTAATTCATCTTCTGTAACCGTAGCACCGGGC
>Ga0255056_10000003_pt1 | contig 55420 bp, 48 predicted proteins | sample Cases_109_1_MG_FD_183639 | JGI IMG/M metagenome (GOLD analysis project Ga0255056, IMG submission 183639) | Seawater microbial communities from Amundsen Gulf, Northwest Territories, Canada - Cases_109_1 | ecosystem: Environmental > Aquatic > Marine > Gulf | place: Canada: Northwest Territories... | reverse complement strand
GCGGCATTGACGCGGTGTGGCGCCAGCTTCAAGCCGAGGAGGTTGGCGGTGCCGTCTGTGGTCGCTTCGGCGACGAGACGACGCCCGTCGACCGCATACTCGTATCGGTCTTTGGCGTCCTGGGGGCCTGCTTCGATGCAGAGCCGGTCGAGGCGAGCCTTCAACTCGCCGGTGGTGAGGGTGGCGGCGGCGTCGATGATGCGTTCCACGACGCCTTCGGCGGTGGCCATCGACAGGTGGCTGGTACGGTCGGCGATCATCTTGGCCCGCCACACATCAATGTGGCCTTCCGCCAACGCCTCCCATACCCGGGGGTGGCGTTGACGCAGTGCCAGGGCGAACGACAATTCACGGTCCGAGGCTCGGCGGGTGAGGTGTAATGCACACTGGATCTCCGCAGAAGCGGTTTCGGCGGCCCAACGGAAATCTTCGATACCCATGGCGTCGACGATGGCGGTCATGGCGCGGTACCGCTCGGCGTCGTGGTAGGAGGCTTGGCGTTGGTGTGCTTGGAGTACCACGACCCGGTCGTAGGGCGACACCCGGTCGACGTCGATGCAGGCCAGGATCCCACCCAACTCGGGGCCGGGTTGCAGGTCACCCAACATCGATGGGATCGACTCATATTCTCTATCGAACATACGTTCGATGATATCACAACCCGCTGACAGAAACCATTGGGAACATTGAAAAATCTAGAGATTCTCGACCAGCCGGAGCGCCTCGCTGATAGTGTCGGATCGATGCAGACCCTTCCCGATGGTGTGGTCACCTTCCTCTTCACCGATGTCGAGGGCAGCACGCGCCTGTGGGAGGAAGCGCCGGACACGATGATGGATGCGCTCCGCCAGCACGATGAGGCCATCGAGGCGGCGGCGGCGGCACACAACGGTGTCCCGGTCCGGCCTCGCGGAGAAGGCGACAGCCGGTTCATCGTCTTCACGTCAGCGCCGGATGCGGTCGAGGGCTCTGCCGACATGCAACGGCGGCTGTCGACGATCGATTGGGTGACTCCGTCACCATTGCGGGTACGAGCGTCGGTCCACACCGGCATGGCCGACCTGCAGATGGGCGACTACTACGGATCCGCAGTCAACCGCGCCGCTCGTCTCCGCGGCATCGCTCATGGTGGTCAGACCGTCGTGTCGGGTTCGACCTCGGAGCTCGTTCGCGATCAACTGCCCGACGATCTCATACTCATCGACATGGGCCAGCATCGGCTCAAGGATCTGACCCAGCCCGAGCACGTGTTCCAGCTCAACGTCGAAGGGCTCGACAGCACGTTTCCACCGCTGGTGTCTGTCGATTTCTTTGCCAACAACCTCCCACAACAGCTCACGGACTTCATCGGACGGCAATCCGAACTGGCGGAAACCGAGCGCCTTCTCGGCGAGACCAGGCTGCTGACGATTCTCGCTCCCGGCGGCACCGGCAAGACGCGTCTCGCCATCCAGGCTGCGGTCGACTTGATCGATGACTACCCAGACGGCGTGTTCTTCATCGCTCTGGCCGACCTCGACTCCAGCACCGACATCGTTCAGGAAGTCGCAGAGTCGATTGGGATTGCCCTCTCGTCGGAACAGGATCCCGAAACCCAGATGCTCAACTATCTCGCCACCAAGCGGCAGCTCCTCGTCTTCGACAACTTCGAGCACTTGAGCGACGGCGCCGCAATCGTGACGCAGATTCTCAGGGCTGCCCCATACGTGTCGGCGATTGCCACGACAAGGACCAAGCTCAGCCTGACCGGAGAGACCGTGTTCATCCTCGAGGGCCTCGACGGCACATGGGACTCACCGAACCAGGCTTCGCAGACCAGCGGCGTCCGCCTGTTCATGGATGCCGCACATCGATCCCGCCCGGATCTGATGCTCGCGCCGGACGAGCTCGACCCGCTGGCCGAGATTCTTCGATTGACCGATGGCATGCCGCTCGCCATCGAGCTGGCGGCGGCATGGGCGGACATCCTTTCCATCGAGGAGATTGCGGCCGAGATCGCCAGGAACATCGACTTCCTCGAGACCGATATCGGTGACATTCCCGATCGGCACCGCAGCGTCCGCGCCGTGTTCGACTACACCTGGAAGCTGCTCGAGCCGGACGAGCAGGCCATGTTCGCCTCGCTCGCACCATTTCGCGGCGGCTTCACCCGCGAAGCGGCGGACGCCGTTGCCGGCGCGTCGCTTCGGGACCTGGCCACCCTCGCCGGTAAATCGCTCGTTGCGGCAAACCCGGACACCGGTCGGTACACGATCCACGAGCTGCTCCGCCAGTACGCCGAGGCCGAGCTTCAGAGCGACCCCGATCAGTACTCGAGGATCCTCGACGCACACGCCGATTACTACGGCGACCTCATGGGGGAAGCGTTCGCACTCGCCGAGCGCGACGACGAGTTGATGTTGACGATCGTTGAACAAGACCTCGACAACGTGAGGTCGGCCTGGCGCCACTGCCTGGCCAAACAGAATGGGGTCGGGGCTTTCAAGATGGTCCCCGCACTCTGGATGGCCCACGAGATCCGCGGCTGGGTGGCGCCCGCCGTGGAGCTCTTCGACGAGGCGCTCGACGCCTTCGATGAGGGCTCCAACGATGAGGCCACGGTCGCGGCCCGAGCCCTGGCGAGCGCGGCCCAAGCATGGTTCCTAGCACTGCAAGGCGAACCAGAGCGCGGTCTGGCCGCAGCAGACCAAGCAATCGCCACTCTGGAGGCCAGCGCCGACGAAGATGCGCGATGTATCGCGCTGTTCTCCCGCCTAATCAATGTGGTGTATCTGTACCAGATCGAAGACTGGATCTCGACGACCGAGCAAGGGATTGCGCTCGGTAAAGCGATCGATCGGCCCTACTGGACTGCTGCGTTCAAACAGTGGCGAGGGGGCGCCGCAATTGCGACCGGCGACCTCGACACGGCGAACCGGGCCCTCCTTGAGGCAAAGGGGATCTTCGAGCAGCTCGGTACGCGGTACTGGATGGGGGCAAACCTCAATCATCGCGCCCAAGTCGCCTTCGCGGAAGGTCGGATCGAGAATGCCGTCGATCTCTTCAGCCGCTCCGTGGAGAGCGGGCGCGAACTCGGCGCGCTCCGAGTGATGCTGCTCTCCCTGAACGGGCTTGGGGAAGCCAACCTCGCAGCCGGCAACCTGGAGGCAGCCGAGTCGGCATTCGTCGAATGCCTAGCCACCGCAGAGCAGATGGGCACCGTCCTTGAGATGCTCAACCTGATCGGCAAGCTCGCCCAGATCAAGGCCGCCACCGGACAGCAGCAGGAGGCGGTCGAGTTGCTGGCCACGGTGGTCGCCGACCCGACGAGCGCCTACCCGGCCCTGCTCCAGAGCGTCCCGATCGCCGAGGTAGCGACGGAAACGCTGACCGATCTCGAGAAGGACCTCGACGCAGACGAATACACCGCGGCGCATGACGCCGGCTCGGCACGGTTCTACGCGGTGGCCGTCAAGGAATTGATCGCCAGCGGATCCAAGGCCTGAGTCAGGCGCCCACCGCACCCGTTTCCAAGGGCGTGATGAGGTCGGGCAGGTTGTTGGCCACCTTGTTCACCAGCGTGGATACGGCATGCTCGCTGAGGTCCGGGGTCTCCAGCGAGCCAAGCATCGAGTGAAGCTGAGCAGGGTCGTCGGCGGCCGGGTCGAGCCAGGCATCCCACGCCGTCGCGGGCAGGATCACCGGCATCCGGTCATGGAGAGCGGACACCACGTCGTTTGGCCGCCCGGTGATGATCGTGCAGGTGCGGTGCCGCTCCTCGGTCTCCGGGTCCTTCCACGAGGCCCACAGCCCGGCAAGGGCAAGCGGATCGCCGGCGGTGCGGTAGATGTAGTGAGGAAGCTTTCCCTTCTCCTTCTTCTCCCACTCGTAGAACCCGTCGGCAGGGATGATGCAGCGCTTCTCCTTGAACGAGTCACGGAACGCAGGCTTCTCGGCCACCGTCTCCACCCTGGCGTTGATGTGCTTGGCCGCGATCTTGCGGTCCTTGGCCCACCAGGGAATCAGTCCCCATGCGAAGGTGCCGAGCTGGCGCTCCTCGTCGTGCTCGGCAATCGCATAGACCCGGTCGGTTGGAGCAACGTTCCACGAAGGCGAGACCGGGTCGGTGCGGACCGCGTCGACCGAGAAGTACTCGGCGTAGGTCTCTGCGCTCTGGGTCTGGACGAATCTGCCGCACATGGGCGCATCGTAAGCCGCTGTAGTCGTACAGGTTCTGTACCGTCCGACCGATGACAGTGCAGATGGACGGCGCCATACGCTTCGACGCGGTTTCCAAGGCATTCGGGCCCATACGAGCGGTCGAAACGCTCGATTTCGTGGCGCCCACCGGTGCCGTCACCGTTCTGCTCGGCCCAAACGGCGCAGGCAAAACCACAACCGTCCGATTGACCACCGGGGCCCTCATCGCCGACCGAGGCTCGATCGAGGTGCTCGGCATGCACCCGATGCACCAGGGCGACGAGGTACGGCGCCGCGCCGGGGTGGTCCCGCCAAAGCCTGCCTTCTACGACCAACTCACCGGCACCGAAAACCTCCGGTTCGCCGCCCGCGTCTTTGGGGCCTCTGAGAAGGCCGCCCTCGAGGCCGCCGAACGGTTTAGGATCGATGACGCGCTCGACCAGGAGGTGGGCGGTTACTCCACCGGGATGCGGACCCGCCTCGCCATGGCCCGCGCCGTCATCCACGACCCCGAGGTGCTGTTGCTCGACGAGCCAACCGCAGGGCTCGACCCCGAGTCGGCACGTGACGTCCTGAAGCTCATCAGGGAGCTGGCAACGCGGGGCCGCTCCATCGTGCTGTGCACCCATCTGCTACACGAGGCAGAGGGAATCGCCGACCATGTCGTGTTGATGAACAAGGGCCATGCCCAGGCAGCGGGACCACCCGCCGAGCTGGCGGCCCGCTACATGGCGGATCCGATCGTAATTTTCGACGCCGAGAACCGCGCGGCCCTCGAGCCGCTTGCCAAGCTCGACGGGGTCATCGACACCACCTGGAACGGCGCGGTCCACGCAACGCTCAAAGATCTCGACCGGCTTCCCGACCTGGTCGCAAGCCTCGTCGAAGGTGGCGCCCGCATCACCAGGGTCGAGCCGATCGTCCCGACGCTCGAGGAGCTGTACTTCGAAATGCAGCGCACCCATCGCCCCGAGGACGTCGACTCATGAGCTGGGCCCACATTCGCGCCGTGGCCGGGGTCGATCTGCGGCGACTGTTCCAGTCGAAGGATTACTGGATCCCCCTGGTGATGATGGCCAGCCTCTTCTTCGTCATCATCCCGTTCTTCGTCCTGTCCGTCATCAGTTCGCTCGAACAGAGCCAGTTCGTCGACCAGTTGACCGACATCGTCGGCAACCTGCCCTCGTCCGTCAACCAGGCGGTGCAGGGCGAGACCCCGACGGCAAGGGCCTCCTACGTGGTGGCGGTATTCCTGCTCGCACCAATCGCCATCATCGTCCCGCTGACCATCTCGGCTGCGGTGGGCTCAAACGCCATCGTCGGAGAGCGGGAGCGCGGCACCGGCGAATACCTCGCACACAGTCCCATCACCACCAGCGAGATCTACGTCGGAAAGCTGATCTCCAGCCTCATCCCCGGCTACCTCGCCACCTTCGTCGGCTTCGGGATCTATGCGGTGGTGGTCAATATCACGGTTGGCCCCGCACTCGGCGGATGGTTCTTCCCGACCCCGGGCTGGATCATCTTGATTCTGTGGGTGATCCCACCGTTCATCGCCATCGCGCTGTCGATCATCCTCCGGCTATCGGCGCGGGTTCGCTCCGCTGCCGCAGCCCAGCAGGCGTCCAGCCTGGTGACCCTGCCCGTGATCATCCTTTCGTACAGCGTCGCCGCCGCAGTGATCGCCGCACCGGGAGCGTCCGGCATCTGGGTCGGGGCCGTCGCCTGGATCGCGGCAATATTCTTGACCATCCGCGGCGCCAAGAAGCTGAAGAGGGAACGACTGCTCGGCGTCGCATCTGACGTCTGAGGGTTGGCCGGGTTCTCTAAGGAGCCGCCGCCGGCTCTTTCGTCCTCCGCCAGGGGACCTTCGCGGGCCCGGTCGGAACCTCCCACTTGAACAGTCGAATGGCGAGGAACAGCCCGACCACACCCCATAACGCCATGAAGGCGAGGTCATCCCAGTGGATCGCCGAGACGTCCCCGATCGGGCTGAACCCGGCAATAAACGCGCTGGCGAAGTGCGCCAGCGGGAAGATGTTGGCGACCGTCTCTAACCATTCCGGCGCCTCAGGGCCGAGGGGGATGAACACCCCGGAGATGAAGGCAAGCGGGAGCAGGGTGGCGTTGGCGATCGCCGTGGCGGCATTCCCGCTCGAGGAGACTGCGGCGACGAGCAAACCGAGCGCGGCGAAACATCCGACACCGACGAAGAAGGTGAGCACCAGCGCCGGGATCGCCTCCGGGTAGATCTTGAGGCCGTAGAACGCGACGCCTACCGCGAGCATCAGGATCGTTCCGATGGCCGCCACCAGTGTTGCCGCGGCGACCTTGCCGCCGAGGAAGATCCACGGCGGCAGCGGCGTGCCCCTGGCCCGCTTGAGGATGCCCTCATCGCGTTGGTAGGCGGTGCCGATGCCGATGTTGACGTAGCTCGCAGAAACCGCGGCATAGACGGCGAGGGAGGGGGCGTAGTACTGGGCGGTGTTGATCCCGAGATACTCGATCTCGTTGTTCCCGAAGATCAGGGCGAAGATCACAAAGATCATGAGGGGAAATATGATCGTGAAGAACGCCGAGATGGGCGTCCTCGAGAAAATCCGCAGCTCGTAGCGCATCTGGTTCCAAACCAACCCGAGCGTCGGTGGACGGTTGCTCACGATCCATCGCCCCTGTCGGTCAGGTCGAGGTAGATGTCCTCGAGCGACGGCTTGGAAACGGTCAGACCGTCGAGGGTGTGGCCGGCATCGACGGCCCAGCCGGTCAGTACATGCAGATCGTTTGTCGGGTCATCGCTCTTCACCTCGATGGAGCCGCCAATCACCGCGCTCGGGTTGAGTGGCAGGGCGTCGATGGGAAGGCTGCCAACCTCGAACCGGATGACGGTGCTGGCCGTCTGACGCCCGCCAAGGGTGTCGGGCGTGCCTTGCGCGACGATCGTACCCCGGTCGATCACGGCCACCCGGTCGGCCAGGTTCTGGGCCTCATCCATGTAGTGGGTGGTCAGCAGGATGGTCTTGCCGAGCTCTTTGAGGTTCCTGATCATGTCCCAGGCCTGGCGGCGCGCCGCAGGATCGAACCCCGTCGTTGGTTCGTCGAGAAAGACGAGCTCGGGGTCCCCGACGATGCCGAGCGCCACCTCGAGGCGACGCTTCTGGCCACCCGAGAGGGTCTTCACCCGCGCATCGGCCTTGGCTTCCAGGCCGACGATCTCGATCAGGTCGTCGGTGTCCAGCCGGCTCGGGTAGACGTAGCCGTAGGTGTCGATCGCCTCGGAAACGGTCAGCTCTCGCTCCACCGACGTCTCCTGGAGGACGATGCCGATGCGCTCCTTGTACTCGCGCTTGTTGCGCTCGGGGTCGAAGCCGAGCACATTAACGTCGCCCGAGGTCCGATCCCGGTACCCCTCGAGGATCTCGACGATCGTGGTCTTGCCGGCTCCGTTGGGGCCAAGGAGGGCAAACACTTCGCCGTCCTCGATCGTCAGGTCGACGCCGCGCACCGCCTGCACATCGCCGTAGTTCTTGACCAGGTCGCGGATCGTGACCGCAGGCATCGAAAACCCCCTTTCCTCGAATCTCAGATTGCCACGAGCCGAGCGCCCATGCCAATCGCCACCAGCGAAACACCTTGCGATACTGGGCGACCACAGTGATCTGAAGGAGCGACGGTGGCGGCACCGCTGAAGTTGGGCGACAATCCATGGAAGGTGACCGCGATCGCCGATGAGCGTGGCGAGCTCGAGCCGGTCATCGAAGGAACCACGCCCGACATCCACTTCGCCGACGACCAGGTGAACGGCGATGGCAGCTGCAACCGCTACTCCGGTGCCTACGACACCTCGGGCGTCGGCGATCTCAACTTCGGCGAGCTGACCACGACGATGATGGCATGCCTCGAATTGGTGATGGATCAAGAGCAATCGTTCCTCTATGCCCTCGACACGGTGGACGCGTATTCGATCGCCGGCACCGTCCTCGAAATGCGGTCAGCCGGCGAGGTAGTCGCGCTGTTCGAAGCCATTCCGACATCCCTGGCCAACACCGAGTGGCGGCTGGTGGGCCTGAACGATGGGAAACAAGCCGTGGCCAGCGTCATTGCCGACACCGAGATCAGCGCCACATTCACCGAGGACGGCACCCTCGCCGGATCGTCGGGGTGCAACACGTATCGGGCAACGTGGGAGGCCGAGCGCGACTCGATCCACATCGGCCCAGCGATGGGTACCAAGAAGATGTGCGCCGGTGAAGGCGTGATGGACCAAGAAGCGCGATACCTGGAGGTCCTCGGCCTGGTGAGGAACTTCCGCATGGACGCCACCAACCTGGAGATGTTCGACGACGAGGGATCGCGCCAGCTCCAGTTCATCAGAGCCGGGGAGTGACCCGTTCTTGCGTAGCAGACGGCCATATATCGCTCCTGGCTACGCAAGAACGGTCAATCGGTCCAGCGTTTTGGACGGCTCTTCAGATCGGTGAAGCCGAGTTCGTCGCACATCGTTTCGTAGCGCTGCCTCGGCGCCCCCTTCCACTCCAGATCAGAAAGCGAGTCCGGAAGCGGAACGTCGGTGCGCAGCACCGCAAGGAACCGGTACAGCAGCGCTTCGCCCATCCGCTCCACGAGGGTGGCGGCAAGCTTGTCCGCGCTCCGCACCTTGACGTCCCACAGCGATGCATCGAGCGGGATGTTCTCGAGGTGGCCGTAACGAGCCAGGATCGTTGCGCTCGACTTTGCCCCCCAGCCGGGAAGGCCGGGCAGCCCATCCGCAGCGTCGCCGACCAGCCCGAGCCAGTCCGGGATGGATTCGGGTTCGACGCCGAACTTCTCCACGACGGCATCGCGGTCGATGAACGCCCCCTGCCGACGGTTATAGCCGCGGATCTTCGGGTCGCCGTAGAGCTGGGAGAGGTCCTTGTCGGGCGTCAGGACGACGACTTCGTCGACCTCGTCGACCCAGCGACGGGCGCCGGTCGCCAGGGCATCGTCGGCCTCGTAGTCATACATCGACCACACGGTGATGCCGGCGGCGCGCATCGCCCGCTCGGCGATCGGGAATTGGTCGACCAGGTCCTGCTCCATCCCGGTGCTGTCCTTGTACACGGGGAACATGTCGTTGCGGAACGACTCGATCACCGAGTCGAAGGCGGCGGCGATGTGGGTGACCCCGGGGTCGGCGAGCAAGGCAAGCGTGGAGGAGACGACGCCGGCGGTGGCCCCGATCTCCATGCCGCCGGGAGTTTGGCGGGGTGGCGCACCGAAGTGGTGGCGGAACAGCTCGTAGGTGCCGTCGATGAGGTAGAGCTTGGTAGCGGACGCGGCCTTCACACCAGCGACGTTAGTTCTCGCCGGTCAACCCGAGGGCAGCCTCGGCCGCCTCGATGCCCTGGCCGCCCGAAAGCACCGGTGCAAAGAGATCGCCGCGTCTTCGCACTCGCTCCCAGATCGTGGCGATCGTGAAGTCTTGGGGCCGCACCTCGTCGAGCTCTTTCCACAGCAGCGGGGTCGACACCGGGGCACCCGCCCTGGGTCGCACCGAGTACACCGAGGCCTGGGTCTTGCCGCCAACGTTCTGGTTGTGATCGATGAAGATCCGCGGCCCGCGCTTGGCGATATCCCACTCCATGGTGGCGACCTCGGGGTCGGCGGCGACGATCAGCCGCCCGACCGCCTCAACGAACCGCCGGACCCTCCGGTACGGGTAATCGGCTGCGATCGGCACGAAGATGTGAATGCCCCGGGCTCCCGAGGTCTTGGGGTAGCCGGCGAGGCCGAGCCGCTCGAGCAGTACATTGACCAGACCGGCGACGTAGACGACCTGCTCCCAGGTGGCCCCTTCCTGCGGGTCGAGATCGAAGACGGCGAAGTCCGGATTGCCCGGGTTGTCGACCCGTGACATCCACGGATGCATCTCGATGCACGCCATGTTGGCCAGCCAGGCCAGGGTCTCGGTGTCGGCCGCGGTGATGAACTCGATCGGGTCCTCCCGGCGCGACGACTGCACCGGGACCGACACCACCCAGTCAGGGGTGTGTCCGGGACGCCGCTTCTCATAGAACGAGTCCTCGTCGATGCCGTTGGGATACCGAGACATCGACAGTGCCCGGTTCTCGAGGTGGGGCAGAAGCAGCGGCGCCACCGAGGCGTAGTAGGTGACCAGATCCCCCTTGGTGAAGCCGTCGTCGGGAAAGAGCACCTTGCCGACGTTGGTGAGGGGGATTCGACGGTCGAGGTTGGTGATCAAGACGCCGTCCCCCTCGGGGACCGCCAGGACGGGATCCGGGAAGTGCACCAGGCCGGACGTCACCGGGGCGGCATTACCGATATCCGGGACCGTGGCGCCCGACTCGCCTTCGACAAGAGCCGCCTGGATGGCGTCGTGGCTTGAAGCCTCCCTGGCTTCGGAGATGACGATCATCCGCAGCCCGGCCGCGACGGCGGCTTCGGCCAGCGGCTCGGCCCGCAACGATCCCTCGCCGTACGGCACGTGCCTGATCTCCCCCGACGGGCCGAACTGGTTGTCGGTGAACTGGGTGTGCAGCGGATCGATCGCCCATGCCGGGAACTCGGAGCGGAGGAAGTCGATGACCGAGGCGAAGGCCTCGGTGGTGGTCAATCCCCCTCCGGACTTTGCGTGGACGTGCGCCCAGTCGATCACTGGGCGCACGAAGGCGAACTCCTTGGCGATGAGGGCGATATCGCCGAGGGATCCAAACGCCCGGTCGGAACCCGAGGTCTCGAGCCCGAGTGTGATCCCGAGGTCGCGGACCTTCGGCTCGATGATCGAAAGGCCGTCGGCGACGAGCTCGTGGAGCTCCGCCGCCTCGCGATCTCTGACGTGTCCGGCATGGGCCACGATCGTGTGGCCACCAAAGGCGTGGCCGAGCTTCATCGTATGTTCGAGCGCGGCGAGGGTTTGCTTGCGTTTCTCCTCATCCTCGACGGTGAGGATGGCGAAGTACGGAGCGTGCGCCGACAGGGCAATTCCCCGTTCGGCGGCCAGCTCGCCGAAGGCCCTGCACCGGCGTTCCTTCCAGGGGAAGCCCTTGACAAAGGCGAGCTCATAGGCGCCGTAGCCCCGTTCAACCAAAGCGTCGAGGAACGCGGCGTCGTCGCCGTCGGGTGGGAGCCCCGAGATCCCGAACCTGATCATGACGGGACGCTATCGCATCAGTAGGGTTGGCCGACCATGACATCGAGTTCTGCAGACATGGTGAAGGCGGCCCAAGCGGCGTTGAACGCGCCCGCGATGAAGCCAACGCGCGGGTTGGCCGTGGTCACCTGTATGGATGCCCGGGTCGATCCGTGGCGGATCCTTCGTGCCGGTCCCGGCGAGATCCACGTGATCCGAAATGCCGGGGGCATCATCACCGATGATGTGATCCGCTCGGTGTTCATATCCCAGCGGGAGCTGGGCACACACAAGGTCATCGTGCTGATGCACACCGACTGCGCCATGGAAGGCGCAGACGAAGCGGCGATCACCACGTTGGCGCATGACGAATTGGGCAGCGAGCCCGGCTTTCTCCTCGGGAGCTTCGAGGATCTCACGAGCGAACTGGAGCTTGGGGTGAAAACGCTGCGCACCCACGCCCTGATCACCGGCACGGTGACCGGCGCCATCTACGACGTGGGTAGTGATTCCGTGCGCACGGTGGCGATCTAAGAGCTTCGCCGGGGACTTTCCTTCCACCGGGACCGTGAGTCGGCAGCGGTATATCCTTCACCGTGGGCCCGTAGCTCCAATGGCAGAGCAGCGGACTTTTAATCCGAAGCGTGTGGGTTCGAGTCCCACCGGGCCCACCGCGAGAAACCCTTGGAGCAGCGGGGTTCATTCGAAGGCGAGACCCCGACGTACACGCCCTAGAGCCTCGATGGTCACAGAATGGTCACAGGTTCTTCCGCTCGTCCCGCGTTGCCCCTGGCGGAGTCACCTCAATCAGCAGGTTTGAGTGTCTCCAAACATCGAACCCCTTTTCCGCGGCGTCACCCACCCTGTGCCAGCAGTTCACGACCAATCGGCCAACGGCCAACCGCCAACCGCTGGCGGGGCCTCGGCAAGCCCGTCCAACAGTCGGTGATAGTCCAGTATGTGCACCGCTGGAACAATCTCATTCACTTGAAGCATTTCAAGCCAGGCAACGAGGTGCCAAGTCCGCCCTGCCAGCTACTGGTAGTGGCCACCTGCTAACTCGAAGACCCACGAGAGTCCCACCTCAGCCTGCTCCCTTTCGGGTGCGTTCGGAGGAATGACACCAGGCCATCCATGGCTTCCGGGATGCCCGTGGCCAACGGGATCCAGCGCGCAATTCGAGCATCCAGCTCTGTTGCACTAGGCCAGCCGTCAGCAGCGGCTTGAAGGGTTGAGTCGGGATCCCCGTCGCCTATAGACAGTTGTGGAGCTGGCACCATTTTCGCTAGCGGCTCCCTGCTACGCCTCCGACCTTCTGACCAGAGATCCTGGTCCGCATCAACCGCGTCCAGAACAAGATCCATGATCTCCGGCCAAGCCTGCCGCATGCTTAGTCGGGCGCTTGTGTCGTAGGTCGCTACCTGCAAGAAATCCCTGAGCAACTCGGAAAGCGCCACCGGGCTGGCGAGAAACGAGTGCAGATGGTCGTTGAGCGCCGTCGAGGTCGTAAACGACAGATCGAGCAAGGTCCGAGCCACCTCCAGGCGGTCTTCTTCGCTTCGGCTGAAGCCTGATTCCGCCCACACCGTCGCGCTTGACCTATGTGCCGTCAGCAGCACCGCCAGTGCCTCGCGTGCCTTCTCTTGGATGCACTCGCTAGAGCGACTGGCACCCACCAACAAGACAGTCCAGCCACCGAAGCTGGACTGTCTTGTCGGTGGTGGTTGGTCTCGTATTCGGCGGGTGGGATCACGGGGGCGGACCAACGTCCCGTCACTGGTGGTGGTCGTCTTGAAGGCTCGGCCCCGGGTAACGCCCTGGATCCCCATGTGGCGCATCAAACGCCGCACCGTGCATTTGGCCACCCCCAATCCCTTCCCGGTTCAACTGACGCCACACCTTGTGGGTCCCATACACCCGATAGCTAGCGTCATAGACACGCTGAATCTCGACCCGGAGCTGCTCGTCACGTCGGACACGAGCCGAGCGCCGAGCCGGTTCTCGTTGCTGGCGTTTCGTCTCGTAATAGGTGACGGGGCCCCGGTGATTGGTCCAGCTGTTATGGGTGTGTCGGCTGGTGTTGGTGTTCGCAGTTGTCAGCGTACTCGGCGGGGGTGAGTCCTTCGAGGCTGCTGTGCGGTCGCCAGGTGTTGTATTCGTTCCTCCAGTCTTCGATGAGCACCCTCGCTTCGGGGAGGGATCCGAACTCGGTGATGTTCAGCAGTTCGTCTCGGACCCGGCCGTTGAACGACTCGATCCAAGGGTTCTCCCACGGTGAGCCGGGTTCGATGTAGATCGTGCCGAGGCCTCGAAGGCGGCACCAGTCCCTCAGGATCCAGGCGATCAGTTCGGGTCCGTTGTCCATCCGGATGAACAACGGTGCGCCTCGTTCTGCGACGAGACGCTCCAACACCGCAACGACGTCGTTGCCGGTGATCGACCGACCGACATCCATCGCTAGCGCTTCTCTGGTGTGTTCATCGACGACGTTCAACAGCTTCAATCTGCGTAGGTCGGCGGTCTCGTCGAACTGGAAGTCGAGTCCCCACACATGGTTCGGATGCTCAGCGGTCAACAGGCTGCGGTCGAGACCACCGGGACGGCGCTTATCTTCTGTTTCTGCGGGGGTGGCCGGCGTAGGCCCTCTTCACGCCACAACCTGCGCAGCTTCTTGTGGTTCACGACCCAGCCCTCGCGGCGCACCACTGTGTGGGCCTTGCGCCACCCCAGGCGAGGATGGTTCCGTGCGAAACAGCGGAGCCTCGCACGGAGCTTCACATCGTCTGGAGGGACTGGACGTGGCGGGTGGCGTTGGGTGGACCGATGTTGACCCACGACCCGACACGCCCTGCGCTCAGAGACCCCGAACCGATCTTGCAGCACCGAAACGGCACGGCGGCGACGGTCCGGGGTCACCATTTTCCCTCAGCCAACTCCTTCAACATGGCCTTGTCCAGTTCGGCTTCGGCGAGGAGCTTCTTCAACCTGGCGTTCTCGACCTGGAGCTCTTTGAGCTGCTTCGCACCGTTCGTGTTCATCCCGCCGTACTGGTTCCGCCACCGGTTCCACGTTGATTCAGCGATCTCGAGATGCCGCAGCACCTCGGTCATGTCCTTGCCCTCGCCGAGCATGCGTTCGCCCTCCTGGAGCTTCCGAACCGCCTGCTCGGGGGTGTGTCGATGTCTCTTCATGTGGTCATCCTCCCATTTCAAGGGTATAGACTCCCACAACAGGTGGACCACTATCCGGGGCTCAGGTCATAGGTAGAAGGGGCGATCGGCAACACCCTGCAGATCGGCTCGACCCCGTACTCATCCCGGTAATCGTTGATGAACGGTCATCGTCTCGGTCGGCGGTCGAGCTGCGCCTAAGCAAAATACGCTGACGCCTTACGCAGGATCTCATTGGCCCGCCGCAGCTCCTTGACCTCTGACCACGCTCCCGCTCATCGGTCGACAACCCCGCCCGCAGCCCGGCAAGTTCGCCGACGTCATCGTGCTCGATCAGAGCCCAATGGCCGTCGATGAAGAGGCGACCGTTTCCATCGACGCCCTGATGACCATGCTGGCAGGGCAGGTGAAATACTGCGCGCCCGACCTCGAAGCGTGTGCCCTGACCAAGGATCGTGATCCCATCAATGCCCATATCGGCGACGATGTCGGGATGGGTATAGAGATACTCCGTAGCTCAGATGGGACTCACGTTGAGATTACGCAGGACCAGATTGACCTCGGGGATCAGCTGACGGCGTCGGGCGTGGGAACCAAGGACGACATAGAGACAGAACGCCCGGCCCGTCTCGGTAAAGAAGAATTGAGCGCCGGACTGGCCGGGGATCGGCCGCTGCATCGTGTGGGGCGCAAAGTCTTCCGCGGCCACCGTGGGAATCCCCGACGCTGCGAACAGCGCCGTCCCCACCGATTCGGACCCGTATTCGAAGAGGACGATCAGCAGATTGTCCGCAACCATGACCTCGACCGCACCAGACCCGAAATCCCCTCGGTTCGATACCAGCGGGAAGTTGGCCAGGTGGACGACCGGCTCGGTCTCTCCCGGCGAATCGGAGAGGGGACCGATTCCCGAGCCCCGCTGGTAGATCTCACCGTCCCATCCCGCGGGGATGTCGACTGCTATCCCGTGTGCAGTCAGGTCCACGAACTGCCCATCATCGGACGAGTACGACAACGGCAGTCAGTGCCGCCACGGTCTGTGCCCCCACGACCAACACGCGAGCCGAAGGCAACCCGCCCTGGAGTTTGCGAAGTGCGCGGCGAAGCGTGCCCGGGTCGTGGGCACCGGCAACCAGGAAGATCGCCACCGCCCGTGCCAAGCCAAAGATCCCGCCGACGACCGCCCCAAGAGCGAGCGATCCGGACAGCATCGCCAATGCGATCGTGGTGTATACCGACGCAGTCGTGACGATGGTCACCACACCCAGGCCAAGCTGGAACCCGAAGCCCCAGCCGTAGACCCATCCGCGGTACCTTGCCAGCCAGTTCTCGTCGACCTGACGGTGAACCGAAGGGGGCTGCCGGCCCATCAACTCCAGCCCGGCGCCGAGAAGGCACACCACGATCACGGCGAATGCCCGCCACGTCCCCGAAGGCAGCAGGGAACCAACCCATCCGCTGAGCGACCCCACAGCCACGCCGCCCATCACCGACCCGAGCAGGTACCAGCTCACCGTGACCCAGAATCCCTGATGGCGTGCCCGCTCTCCGAGCGGGTTGATGCTGGACAGCATCGACTCCCCTCACGGCGACCAGGTCGATCTCCACCCGGCGGCGGCAGCTACCAGGATCGCCGCCCCGGCAACGGCGACCGGCGGCATCAGGCTTCGCCCCGTCCCGGTGCGGTCTCCGGGTAGAGGCTCGAGTGTCCGGGGCCGATCCCGGCTCGCCGCAGCGCGGCATCGGCGACGAATCCATCGTCGGCCTGCCCGCTCCGATCCGCCTCGGTATCCGCCACGGCCTGGCCAAGCAGCGAAGCGACCTGGGCCCACGATCCAGCGGAGCCCTCACCGACGACGGCGTCGACCGAGCCGTCGACGAGCACGAAGTACGGGGACACCGGCACTCCATACGACTCCCAGGCCTCGGTGGACTGAACCAGTGTGATCCCGTCCGGGACGAGCTGGGAAAGCCGGGACTGGCTCTCGGCATCCCGGCTCTTGGTGACCACCACGAGCCGAACTTCGGAAAGCTCTGACAGCAGGTCGCGGGCACCAAGGCCCTCCCACAACCCGACACAAGCCGAACACCCGGTCGACAGAAACGCCAACATCGTCGAATGCCTGGTCCCGGTCACGCCGACGTGAATTGCCGATCCCGCCAGCGACAGCCCGGACACATCGGTGACGCCGCCATTGCTCGCCCGTGCCCGCGGAGCAACAGCACCACCGGTCGGGACCGTCGACACCTCGCGGACACCCAGGTCATGCAGCGCCCGCAAAATGTCGGCGTTGCTGCGCAACAGGCCGACCACGAGCACCCCAAGCAGGATGATGGCCAGGCCCTCGATGACGAGTACAGCAGTCATCACGGCACGAAAATATCATGTGAACCGGCGGAATTGGTGTTACGCAGGTAGAACGAACCGCGTCGGTACACACCAACGGTGTCGGTTCCGTCACCGTCGTAGTCGCCCATGACGGGTGTGTCCGTGGAGTTGCCGTAACTGAAGAAGAAGTCGGCGGCGCCGAGCCCGCCACCGTTGGCGCCGAGGCGGTTGATGATGTAGAAGCGCCGGTTGCTCGGGCGAAACAGCGAGACGGTATCCCTCCCGTCGCCGTTGGCGTCGCCGATCACCGGGCGGTCCCCGGGGTCGCCAAAGAAGAACCAGATATCGGCATTGCCCTGGGTGTTGGAGAGACGGAGGTAGACGCGTCCGTCGGAGCGCCGATGCTGCCCCGGTGTGTCTACGCCGTCACCGTTCCAGTCACCAGCGAAGGGCTCATCCCCTGGGTTGCCAAAGTAGAACACCTTGTCGGCATTGCCTGTGGAATTCGCATACCGGAGGTGCCACTCACCGCTGGGACGTACGATGCCGCAGGTATCGATTCCGTCTCCGGTCCAATCACCCACCACCGGGGTGTCACCAGCATTCCCGAAGTTAAAGACGATGTTGGGGCCCCCGTCGGCTCGCTTGAGATGCCAACGCCCTCTGGCAAATACGCCGGGCATGTCCTGGCCGCTGCCGGTCCAGTCGCCGACCACCGGAATCCCATTGGGAAGCGCGGTCGGCTGCTCGAGACACGGAGCATTGTGGAACCGCGTGGCGTTGTCGGTTGCCGAGGTCGTGGTGCAGCTGTCATCCCAGATCCATGGCGGGGTGCAGGTGACGACTCGGCACACAATCGGCCCGACGCAGGTGGAGTCCTGATTGCACTGCCCGTATCGGAACCCGGTGCAGGATGACTTTCGATGGCTGCAATTGCCGGTGCCGCATCCGCACACGAAGTTGACCGGATCTTGACAGTTGCCTTGGCAGATGCCGTTGCTGCCACAGCCACACGGACCGCAATCTGACACATTGCAGTCGACGTAGTAGCGGGGTTGCCGTCCCGAGGACGTGTCGCAAATCCCGGAGCCGTCGGCCTTCCACCAGCCGGCGGCGGTGGTTCCCGACGGACAAACGTTCTCGCCATGCGTCGCACAACAGAAGTCGGTGTAGCCGTCACAGCACAGATCACCGCAGCCGCAGGTCTGGCCCGAGCATGTACAGATGACCGAGTAGGCGGTGCCCTGACGGAACAGGAACTGCATCGGGGCCACGCTGAGCGCCGTCGCCCCCATCGTCATCTTGCTCAAGAAGCCACGCCGGCTCACCGGGCGATCGAGCAGTCGGGTCGCCCTTCGGACGATGGTTCGACTCACAGAGAGGCGCCAGACCCTGTTGGGGAGATACCAACGATGGGTTCCTTGGGACCGGGCCGAAGGAGGGGCAACACGGCGAGGATTCCGTACAGGATGTAGATGGTGATGGCCGTGAAGGCAATGAAGGCAACTGCCAGGCCGGGGGTGAGTTGATCGATCCCACTCCACGGCCCGATCGGGAAGAAGCCGGCGAAGGAGAGCATCACGACCGCTCCGACGTTCACGATCACGTGGTTGAGGCTGGGTGGGGTATCGGCTGAACCGAAACACCCACAGCTCGAGACCGGCAGGCGGTGACGCATCGCATGGAGGACGAACCATGCAAAACCGGCATAGAAGGCGGCCGCGGAGAACGCCATGAGCGAGCTTCCGAGGACAATCCCGCCCACCCCGATCAGTACCTCGACCAGGCCGGCGCCACGCACCAGGACCCGCCCGTGCGGTAGCCCTGCGGCGCGAAGAGCACCTGATGCGGCATCCGGGCTGAACACCTTCATACCTCCAGCCAGAGCCAAGAGCCCAAACAAGGCAAGCGTTGGTCCGCTGTAGGCAACCATGGGGTCGCGGATGGTAGATCGGGTGGTTCGCATGGAGGGGTCTTTCCCAACGGCGCTTCCCGCACCGGCGCTCAAAGCGCGTCATACTTGGTGAGCGGCGCCAGCCCGCGCCGCCCTTGACGCCACGAAGGAGCGACATGGGCGCCGGCACCCACGGGCTCACCAATCTCGATGACGCCACGGTCGAGGCGGTCAACGCCGCCATCGTTGCGTCCAACGCCTGACATGGGATTTCGCCGGCTCCTGCTTCCGCTGGCGGCCCTCGCCCTCGTGCTGGCCGCGTGCGGCGCCACGTCGGACGGCGAGGAGGTCCGGCCGTTCTCCGAGATACAGGTCGGCGAGATCACCTTCGAGAACGACCCGACTTTTCCCGACCGGGGAATCTTTCGCGTCGTCACCACCGAGCCAACGATCTGCTCGATCACCTGGGGTCCGACCGAAGCGCTCGGCAACCAGAACAACTCCCTGGCGATGAACGGGACCGGCATCATCGACCACGACGTCCTGCTCCCCGGAGCAGTGCCGGGCGTGACCTACTTCTTCAAGATTCAAGGGGCGACGGCCGACGGACGCCTTTTTGCCTCCGAATTGGGCACCTTCACCCTCCCGGAAAGGGAAGCGGGTGCAATGGACGAGGCTCTTGACGAAGACGACCCGGCACATGGCGCCAACCTGGCGTTGTCGGCATCCGTCATCGACGTGAGCAGCGAGTTCTCCGATATCTGGGCCGGCGGCAACGCCATCGACGACGACCTGAGCACCGAGTGGGCAACCGCGGGTGACGGCGACCTTGGCTTCTTGACGATCGACCTCGGCTCCGTACAGGAGGCGGTCGGCGTCGAGTTCCTCACCCGATCCATGGCAGATGGATCGGCGATCGCCAACGACTTCTTCGTCGTCGTGGACGACGGGGACCGCCTGGGACCGTTCCCGGCAGGCAATCCGGCCGATCCTGGGTTTGTGTCGTTGGACTTCACCGGCAGGGTGATCCGATTCGAGCTCGACACCTCCACCGGAGGGAACACCGGTGCCATCGAGGTCCGCGTGTTCGCACCGGCGGCCGCGGCAATTCAGCCCTAGGCCGTGACCCGTCCGGCGGCGCCCTCAAGCCCGAGATCCTCGATGGCCATCTCCCTCAGCTTGAACTTCTGGATCTTGCCGGTGACCGTCATCGGGTATTCGTCGATGAACGCGACATGGGCCGGGACCTTGAAATGAGCGATCTGGCCGCGACAGAACTCCCTCACGTCTTCTTCGGTGAGGTTTGCCTCCGGCCTCGTCGTGACCCAGGCCATCACCTGCTCCCCGTAGTGCTCATCGGGCACACCGATGATCTCAGCGGCGACGATGTCGGGATGGGTATAGAGATACTCCTCGATCTCGCGCGGGTACACGTTCTCGCCGCCACGGATGATCATGTCCTTGATCCGACCGACGATGTTGACGTAACCCTCCTCGTCCATGGTGGCGAGGTCGCTGGTGTGCATCCAGACGTCAGCGTCGATCGCCTCGCTGGTACGGTCGTCGACGAGCGGTCTAGCCCCCTCCGGTGTATGACGAGGCTCCGCCGTTCTAGAAGCGGCGTCCGAAGGAAGCCTCGAGCCGCTCCCACAACGTGGGCTGGATCTCCAGCTTCATATTCTCGAGTGAACCGGCCACTCTGGCGGCGTCGTCCCCGATGCTCGGTAGCCGGGCGGAGGTCCGCTCGTACCGGGACGGTCGTTCCTCGCGATCGACGTCATGAATCACGACGATCGGCGATGCCCCGTCGCTGTCGGCTGGCGGAGTGACTTCATCCAGTTCATCGATCTGCGGCGGCGCGATTGAGGGTGCGGCGTCGATGGGACGGTCTGGTTCCCGCTGCGCCCCTGCGAGGACGGGATCGGAGTGGGTCTGTGCTTCGTCTACTCGCTGATCGCCCTCGGCCGGCGTGGTCGCTGCGACCGGTTCCTCTGTCACGGGCTCCGTGCTGTTTGACGCTGCTTGGATGATCCGAGAAATGATCTTGGCCACCACTTCGGCTTGATCGGCACGGACTCTTGCTATTGCATCAGCTTCAATCCGGTCGGCCTGGCGGCGAGCGCTTTCGAGGACACGGTCCTTGGAGTCGAAGATGGCGGCCATGGCCTCGTTGACTTCATCCTCAGCGATGCCCCGGTCTTCGGCAATAGAGAGACGCGCCCTGGCATCACGCGCCCAGTCCTCGAGGTCTTGCCAACTCGACTCGACCTCGCTCAGGAAGGCTTTCACTTCCCGAGGGTCGTAGCCTTTTTTGATGACCGAGAACTCTCGATCATCGAGTGCCGGTCTTGGTGGAGCAGCACCGTCATATCGCGTTTTTTCCCCCGTCATCGACGCCTCCCCCTCCGCTGACAGCGGAAACCCTCGACCCCGGCTCGATGCTCCTGGGCTTGGGCACGCGGACCGGGGTCCAATCCTGTTGTGCACCTCGGGCTACTCCCGGTAGGTCCCGTGAGACAGGTTCCTGATGCGAGCCTCGACCTCGTCGGGATCCGAGTCCTCGACATTGGCCCACGCAAGGATGTTTTCTAGGCGCTTCAACGCACGCCCCTCGTCATCGGCCCGGTCTCGTTCAGCGCGATCATTTCGACGCAGCCAAATCATCGGTCCCCCCTGTCCATTGGCCGCGGTCCGTCGTTCGGGCGGTCAAATGGTCATACTTTGTGCTAACTGAGCGTATCAGTGGGCCAATCGATCGAACAGGTGGATATCGGCTTGACCGCACGGACTAGTCCTTTGACCACCGTGCCTTCTTCTCCAATCGGCGACTACTCCACCAAGCGAAGCGGGTTTCCTTCGATGTGTGCAGACCAGGTGGTGGTGTCCGCCGTCTTGCCCGGATAGTTGTAGTGGATCTTCCACCAGCAGTCGGCGGCACAGGTGTGTCGGCAGGCAAGGCCACCCGGATCGTCACCAGCCAGTTGTTGAATCTGCCGCCACCGCCACCGCCGGATTTGCTGGTATCGATCACGCAGCTCGCCTCGGTGCCGCTGGCAGTGCCGCCGCCGTCGCGCTCCTCGGCCTCCCAGGTGCACGCCGGACTGCCTCCGGATGGATCGCGAATCTCGACCGAGTGTTTGCCCTGGGCATCGCCCGGATCCCACAACTCGATGACCAGGGTCTTGCCGGCATGCGCTTCAACCACCTCGGCGAGGCGAAAGCCGGTGTTGCCCTATGATCCATCGACGTTGGCGTAGATCGCCATGTCACCGAGGCCGTAGACCCTGGGCTGGGGCCCGGCCGACACCGAGGCACGCAGCGACCAACGGTTCAGGCCCCGTGAATCGGCCCCTCCCGGATCGTTCACCATGATCCGCAGCGGGAGAACTCCGGCTTCGGAGACCGGAATCGTGCACAGCGGAACCCAGAGGGCGGCCACTCCACCCGGATAGGAAAGCTCGACGTCGTCCCAGTTCAGCTCGCCATCGCCGTTCTGGTCGTCGGAGTCGTCGGCTCGCCCGTCGCCGTTGAAGTCGGCATACGGATCACGAGGGTCGAACGTCGACGAGCACTCCAGGACATTGCCGTCCGTCGTGTTCAGTGGTGTCGGGTCGGCGTCATACAGCATGAATGTGGTGCTCGGGCCGGGACTCCCGCCCTGCTCCTGGTCGCCGACCAGGATGTGGTCTCCACCGCCCCGGGTGAAGTACGGGTCGAACATCTCAACGGTGAGCGTGGACCCAACCGATAGGACAGCGACCTCGACGCCGTAGAGATAGCCCCCCTCAGCGCTTGGGACACCCGGGCTGAGCGACAGGCGGCGGTCCGCATTCTTGGGACAGCCCGCCTGACTGGTCCAGCGGATACACTGCGACGCAAGGGTGGTTTCGATGTAGCCCCTGTGACTAGACCGTGGATATCTCGATCCGGTGCACCACGTTGTTTGCGTAGCCGTTGCGATTCCACACCGGTGTCAGCGGCTGGGTTCGGTCCTGCTCGTCGGTGGCGCGGGCGGCGATGAGGTGGGCTCCGGGCTCGAGGGAAACCTTGACCGACCACGGTGTCGGGGCGAATCTCGCCTGCTGGGGGCCGAGAATGGCCTGAAACCACTCCTCGTCGTCGACCTGGACCGCAACCGAGGCAATTCCGCCCTCGCCCGACCAGGCCACACCATTCAGCTCGAGGCTCGATCCGGTCGTGGACCCGTCCTCGGGTGTAGTGATCAGCGCCCGCACGCGAACGACCCCGACGGGTGCCTCCTCCAGCTCGTCACGGTCGCCGTAGTACCGGTACTTCAGGCGAAAATGGCCGTCGAACGGTTCGTCGACGGCGGTAATCGTGGTGAGCCACTTCACCGAGCACATGCCGTAGCTGGCAGGGACGAGGAGTCGGAGCGGGGCGCCGTGTTCCGCGGTGAGCGGCTCGCCGTTCATCTCCCAGACGAGTATCGGGCTATCGGCAAGCGCATTCACCGCTTCGAGGCTGAACGCATAGTTGATCTCACCTTCCGGCTCGACCACGCCCCGATCGGCACCGGTGAAAACGAACTCGGTCACCTCGTCACGGGGCTCAACGAGGTCGAGGACCGCGCGAAGCGGCACGCCGGTGAACTCGCCGACGCTGATTGCTCCGAGCCCCCACGGTGTCCCATCTGGTACCGGCTCCATGAGCAGTCTGCCGTTACCGGCGCACTCGACCGTCACCAACTCGCTGCTTGCGCCGAGGCTGCGGAGCTCATCGATGGAGAACGTGCGTGGCAAAGCGACGAGGCCGTCCACCGCGAGGTGCCATGAGTCACCGTCGACGTCTGGTATCCCGAAGTTCGATCGGGTGTAGAACGCGTCGAGCGGGGTGGGCGCGGTGTTCAGCAATTGCAGGGGGACTCCCGCGTTCCATTCGTCTACCCGGATCAATCGTTCCATGCAGGGCGTAGGGTGGCACGAAACGGACCGAAGGAGGGCAAATGCAGTTCACCCAACACATCGTGTTCTACGCACCCGACGAGCATGCCGTCGAGACTCTGCTCGACGAGTGGCGGCTCGCCGGGCCGACCGAAGGCTCTGGCTTTCTCGGTGGCCGCCTGCTGCGCTTTCGCGACAAGCCGGGGCGGTACGTGCTCCAAGCCGAATTCGATTCGTGGGAATCGGCCGAGGCCAACAACGACCGTCAAGAGACCAAGGAATGGTCGGAGCGGTTCATCGAGCTGGTCGACGGCGAGCCCAAGTACGAGAACCTGGACGTCCTGCGCGACTTTTAACTTGGGGCTCATGCAGATCGACGGCTTCACTATCGAGCCCCTCACCGAAGATCGATTCGACGACTTGGTCGCCGTTCTCGGCGAAGGTGGTATCGGCGGCTGCTGGTGCATGTACTGGACCACCGGCACGACCCAGCAATGGCGCGACAACGCCAAGGGCGGGAACACCGCCCCCAACAAGACCCTGATGCACGAGTTGGTAGCGACGGGCCCGCCGCCGGGGCTCATCGCCTACGACGGAGCCGAGCCGGTCGCCTGGTGCCGGGTAGTCGCCCGGTCGACCCTGCCCGGCTTGAAGCGGTCAACACACTTCTCCACTGACCTCGACATCGACGGGGTGTGGTCGCTGCCGTGCTTCGTCGTCCGCAAGGAACATCGACGCCGTGGGCTGACCGGGGCCCTCACCCGGGCCGCGATGAAGCTTGCCGCGGGACAGGGTGCCACCGTGCTCGAGGCATACCCGTGGGACACCGCCAGCCGGGAGGACCCGACTTCGATCTATACCGGCGTAGTTTCGACCTTCCAGCGCCTCGGGTTCGAAGAAGTGCAGAGAAAGGCCCCGCACAAGCCAATGATGCGGCTCGAGCTGCGACCGGTACGCGGATGACCGCCGCCGGCGCCGTTGTGTGTGGCGCGGGTATTGCCGGCGTGAGCGTCGGCTACTTCCTCAGCGTGGACCGGGGAGTCGACAACGTGGTGATCGTCGATCCGAGACCACCGCTGACGCTGACGAGTGACAAGTCGACCGAGTGCTATCGGAACCGGTGGCCGAGCCCGTCGATGGTCGGTTTCATGAACCGGTCGATCGACCTGTTGGAAGCGCTGGCGGAGGAGAGCGACAACGCCTTTCACCTCAACCGCCGCGGATACCTATACCTGCACCGCTCCGAGGGCGGGCTCCACGGGGACGGCGCCAAGCAGATCTCGAGATCGGAGCTCGCAGCCGAGTATCCATACCTCACCGGCGACGCCGAGCGTGCCGTCCGGGTAGCAAGGGCAGGCTGGTTCAGCGCCCAGCAGCTCGGAGCGTGGATGCTCGATCGGGCCCAGCAACACGGTGCGAAACTGGTTCGGAATCGGGTTGTGGCCGTCTCCCGCTCCGACGGCCATGTGAGCGGCGTCGAACTGGAGGACGGGACTTCGATCTCCACACCGATCTTCATCAACGCCGGCGGGCCCATGCTGGCTGAGGTGGGCGCCATGGTCGGAGCCGGGCTTCCCGTCCACAACGAGCTGCACCTGAAGGTGGCGTTCAAGGACACGCGGCACGCAATCCCAAGGGACGCGCCGATGTTGATCTGGGCCGACGCCCAGCGCCTCGACCTGAGCGACCAGGAACGGGCGCTCTGTCTGGCCGTCGGCCGTGACGACCTCCTCGAAGAGCTGCCCGCCGGGTGTCACTGCCGTCCCGAAGGCGGCGCCGAGTCGGATTGGGTGCTCGGGCTCTGGGAGTACCACCGTCGGGTCATGGAACCGGTCTGGCCTCTCTCGATCGACCCGATGTATGTCCAGACGGTGCTACGTGGTCTCACCACGATGATCCCGGCGCTCGCAGAGTACGAGGCGAATCCTCCCGAATCGGTCGTCGACGGCGGCTATTACACCAAAACCACCGACAATCTGCCGATGATCGGGCACACCGACGTCGCGGGCGCTTTCGTGTGTGGCGGGCTCTCCGGATATGGAGTCATGGCGGCATGCGCTGCAGGGGAGCTGGCCGCGCTCCACGCCACCAGCGGGGATCTGCCCGAATACGCGGCGGCCTTCGACCCGGCCCGGTACGAGAATCCCTCCTACGCCGACTCGGCCGCATCCGACACCGGGCAGCTCTAGTCATAGACTCCCCGCCCATGGATCGCTATAGCCAGCGCCGCGCCGAGTTCATGAAATCGATCGGGGATGACATCGCCATCATCCCCGCGGCCGTGGAAACGGTGAGGAACAACGACGTGGACCACCTCTTCGACCAGGCGTCGAATTTCTTCTTCCTCACCGGGTTCCCGGAGCCGGATGCGGTTGCAGTCTTCGACCCGGCCCATGACGAGCCGTACACCCTGTTCGTCCGTCCCCACGACCCGGAGATGGAAGCGTGGAACGGTAAACGAGCCGGTGTTGACGGCGCCCGGGCCGACTTCGGCGCCGACGCCGCCTACCCGATCGACGAACTCGCCGGGGTGCTCCGCGCCCGCTTCATCGGCCATGACACCCTGTGGTTCACGCTCGGCGGCCGGATCGATCGGCAGGTGCTCGGCACGCTCAACGAGGCCCGCGGCTACCGGGAACGCATCGGCGCCACGGTCCCGAGCTCGATCGAGGACGCCGAGCTCCTGCTCGCCGAGATGCGCCTGATCAAGACCGAGGCAGAGATTGCCGCCCTGCGCGAGGCCTGCCGCATTTCCGCGCTCGGCCACGCCGAGGCAATCCGGTTCGCCGCTCCGGGATTGAACGAGCACGACGTGCAAACCGCCATGGAGTTCACCTGGCGCGCTCTCGGGGCCACTCGTGAGGGATACACGTCCATCGTCGCCTCCGGTGACAACGCCTGCATCCTCCATTACACCGAGAACGACCAGACCCTGGAAAACGGCGACCTGCTGCTGGTCGACGCCGCCGCCCAGGTCGACCACATGACGTCGGACATCACCCGCACCTTCCCGGTCAACGGGTCATTCACCACGTCACAGCGCGCCGTCTACGACCTCGTCCTTGCCGCCCAGGAGGCGGTGATCGCCGCCTGCAAACCGGGGCTTCCCTACACCGACATGCACGACATCGCCGTCCAGACGCTCACCGAGGGCATGGTCGAGCTCGGTCTGTTGCCCGGACCGGTCGAGGACGCCGTCGAGTTCGGCTGGTACCGCGAGTTCTACTTCCACGGCACCGGGCACTGGCTCGGCATGGACGTGCACGACGCCGGTGCCTACCGGATCGTTGGCAGCGGGAGGCCCCTCCAGCCCGGGATGGCGTTCACCATCGAACCCGGCATCTACGTTGCCAGAGACCAGGCCACCGTCGAGCTCTCATCCGTTCCCTACGACGGTCCGTCCGCCATCGAGCTGAGCTACCGGGAAGGTGCGGCCGAAGCGAAGCGGCTCACCGAAGAACGCAAGGAGAAGGCGGAGTCCATCAGCCACCCCGTGCCCGAGGAATTCCTCGGCATCGGCGTGCGCATCGAAGATGACGTGCTGGTCACCGAGGATGGGATCGAGAACCTGAGCAGAGGCGTCCCGGTCGATCCGGATGAGATCGAAGCCCTAGCCGGCGAGCGGCCGACGGTTCCTCGGAAAGACTGAGTCCGGCGCCGGGGGCACCACCTCGGCGGGAAGCGGCTGGCCGCGCAATCCGGCGATGACGTTCTCTGCGGCGAGCTCGGCGATGGCGACTCGGGTCCGTTCGGTCGACGAGCCGAGGTGGGGCAACACATAGCAGTTCTCCAGATGAAGCAGCGTGTGGTCGGTGGGCGGAGGCTCCGGGTCGATGACGTCGAGACCGGCAGCGGCGATCTCCCCGGTGCGCAGCGCAACCACCAGCGCCTCGCTGTCGACGACTGCGCCTCTCGAGATGTTGACCAGGGTGGAGGTCGGCTTCATGGCACGGAAGGCGGCAGCGTCGATCATGCTGCGGGTCTCCTCGGTCAGGGAGACCGCGATCACGACGTGATCAGATTCGGTGAGTAGCTCCTGCAGGCCAACGTAGCGGGTGCCGAGATCGGCCTCGGCCAGCGGCTGACGGTGCCGAGCGGTGTACAGGACGTTCATCCTGAACCCGGCGGCTCGACGGGCCATCGCCCGTCCGATCCGGCCAAAGCCGATCAACCCGAGCGTGGATCCGTGGATGTCGTTGCCCCAGAACCTCGTCGGCTCCCAACCGTCCCACCTTCCCCGTCGCACGTACTCCAGGCCGCCGCGGAACCGGCGGGCAGCCGCGATGAGCAACCCGAAAGCGGTGTCTGCGGTGGTTTCAGTCAGCACGTCCGGGGTGTTGCCGACGGCGATCCCTCGCTCGGCGCACACCTCGAGGTCGATATTGTCGACACCGACGCCAACATTCGAGATGACCACCAGTCGCTTCGCAGAATCTACGAGCGGCCGATCGATTCGGTCGCTGACCATGGTGTAGAGGGCGTTTGCAGTGGGCACCTGCTCCTCGAGCACCTGGCGCGGGATCGACCGGTCCTCCTTCCAAAGCCACACCTGGCCGGCGGACTCGAGCATGTCGAGCGCATCCCCGGGAGGTCTGCGGGTCACGACGATGCGCATCGATATCTCGCCCCTGGCTCAGGCGCCCCGAAGGCTCTTCCTGAAGCCCTCGAGAGACCCTACGACCTTGGATGCGTCTGCGCCCATGCTCGGCAGCTTTGCCGACTTCCGCTCGTATCGACTGCGTCCACTGTCCGAGTCCTCGTCGGCCTCGTCGGCCTCGTCGGTGGGCGGCGTGTCCTCACCGTCATCGTCCTCGTCGTCGAGTCCATCTTCCGGGGGCGTGTCATGATCGGCAGCCTCGGCTTCAGCGGCCTCCTCGGCTTCAGCGGCCTCCTCGGCTTCAGCGGCCTCCTCGGCTTCGGCGGCCTCCATCTCCATGATCCGCTGCGCCAGCCGATCCGAGGCGACTTGCTGATCCTCGAGCTTGGCAGTGTCCTGATCGGCAGCCTTGCGAGCGTCCTCGGCCTCGGCCTGTTGCTGCTCGGCGACTGCGGCCGCCTCCGCTGCGGCGGCTCGCATCTTCTCGGCATCTGCGGAGGCCTCGTCGGTGATTCTCTTTGATTCGCTCTCGACCTCGCTCCGCATCCGCTCGCCCTGCTCGTACGCCTGCTTGAGGGTCTCCTCCGCCTGCTCGACGATGCGCTCGACCTCGTCGATGCGCTGCTCGGACTCTTCGGCACTCGCCGCAAGCTCTGCCTCACGCTCGCCGGCGGCATCTGCGTTGCTGATGGCTGCAACGGAGCGTTGTTCGGCGTCGGCAGCCTCGGTCAGCCGGTGCTCGATCTGCTCAACGACTTCGCCTGCCATCTCATTCAGCGTCTCATTGGCCTGCTCCACGGTCGAGGCGACATAGCGGTCGGCACCGCGACGGATCGCTTCGGCGTCACGCCTCGTCGTCTCTGCCTCGGATTCGGCTTCGGCTCGAACGCGTGATGCATCCTCCCTCGCCGCCTGTGACTCTTCGCTCGCGGCATTGCGGGAAGATTCGGCCTCTTGGTGCAGCTGCTTGGCGTCGGCAATGATCTCCTCCGCCTGCGCCTCTGCAGCCCGCAGCGGCTGGTGGGTGTCGGCGGCGGCACGCTCGGGTTCCTCGACGTCGGCGCGGGCCCTTGCCGATGCCTGCTCGGCTTCGCTCTTGAGCCGATCCGTGATCTCGCGTTGGTTGGCCAATTCGGTTTCCATGGCGGTCGCATCGGTGCGGAGGCGCTCGACTTCCGCCCGGGCTTCGACCAATGCGGGGCCGGTGGTCTCTTCCGCAGAGACGATGTCGGTTTCGCGTTGCTTGAGCGTGGCGGCAAACGCGTCCAGTTCCTTGGCTCGGTCTGCCGACACCTTCTCCGCGTCGCCTTGCCAGGCTTCGGCATCGGAGCGCAACTGGTCGACGTAGGCGGCGGCTTCTTGCTCGGCGGCCAGTTTCGCTGCCTCGCCCTTCTCGGAGATTCCGGCGAGGATCGTCTGTACCCGCTCCTCGGCGTCGGCGACGAGTTGATCGGCCTGACGCTGTGCTGCGGAGGCCTTCCGTGCAACCTCGAGACGATCGTGGTCCGCCTGTTCCTTGGCGCGGTTCGCCTCATCCCGCATTCCCCCCGCCATCGCCTCGGCTCGGGTAATGATCTCGTCGGCGTGCTGCTGCGCAGACACCTGCAGCTGCTCGGCAACCGCAGCCCCCGAGGCGCCTTCGCCGTCGAGCAGGGCAACCTGTGCGGCGAGACTGACTTTGAGGGAATCGGATTCCTCGACGTTGCCCACCGCCTTCTGCATCAGCGTGCTGGCCTCTGCCCTCGCATTCTGGACGACTCGATCGGCCTCGGCGCGTGCCGCATCGAGGATCGACTGCTCGGTGGCCGGCAAGGCCGTTGCTTGGGCGGCCTCGATGATGCGCCTGGCTTCTTCCTGAGCCTCGGCGATCACCCCGGCGCCGACATTGGCCTGATCGGCCCGAGCGGCTTCGATCTGGGCAAGCAGCTCGTCGCGCTCTCGTTGCAGCACGGCGACGTTCTCTCCGAGCTCGTTGGGCGTTGCCTGGGCAGCAGCGAGGGCGTTGGTGAGCTGAGCTACCTCTCCGGCGAGCCGATCACGTTCCTGGACGAGGGCGATCGTGTCACCGTCTGCCGCGATGACCGTCGAGACCTCGGCCGCTAGACGATCGGCGTCGTCGATGATCTCGGCGGCACGGCGCTCGGCGTCTGCCAGCCTTGCGGCGGCCTCATCGTCGCCGCCATCGACCGAAACCGCGCCCGACTCGATCCTCGCGGCGCGATCCGTTGCTTCGGCCTCGATCTTCTCCGCCTGGAGCCTGGCTCGCTCCAATACCCGGTCCTTTGCGTCGAAGACGGCGAGCATTGCCTCGTCCACTTCTTCCTTGTTGCCGCTGTCGTCCTCGGCGAGGGCAAGGCGTGCCTTGGTGTCCTCTGCCCACGACTCGAGCTCGCGGAGGTTCGCCTCGATCTCGGACAAGAAGGCTTTGACTTCCTTCTTGTCGTATCCCTTGCGGGTTGTCGAGAATTCGCGCTCATCAAGGGCGCCGGGCAGCTTCGGAGAATTCTTGCTCACAAGGCGTTTATCGGCCATACGCCCAACCCCCTTGACGCCTACGCATCGTAACCGGACCGGGAGAAACCGTTACCCCGTGCGGGATCACAATGCTTTGACAATCGAAATGTCCAGCCCGGGGAACGATCGCAGGTATTCCCTCCGCTCCCGAGTCAGTTGAGCGACGATCGCGTCGTACTCCTGGGTCCGGCCCTGTCGCTCGTACAGCAGCCTTGGCTGGAGCAATTCGACGTCGTCAAAGCCGGGCACATCGGTGGCGATGAGGTATCCGAAGTCGGGATCCTCCTTCCAGGTGATCGAGCCCTCCACGATCGCCTGGACCACCGCCGAGCTGTGCCGGATCTCAACCTTCTTGGACCGATCGTCATGTTCGTCACCACCGACGCGGCCGGTCGACATGAGGTACACCTCGACGTCGGGCATGGTGTCGAGCAGCTCGAGCAGCCGGTTTCCCTGCAGTGCGTCGTTGGTGAAGAAAAACGGGTTGGTCCCGGGGATCCTCAGGCTCTTACCGGCCTCGGCAGCCCCTCCCGCCGAGGTTCCCTTGGTCTCGCCGAGCATGAAGTAAGCGCCGATCTGATCACCGTCCAGCTTGGCGACCGCCGGAATGATGTTCTCATTGCGATTGAGCAGCAGGATGTAGTTGGCGGGGGGGAGGTCACGCGGGTCTCGATGCCGGATGTTTGCCAGCGGAAAGGTCGAGCGGCCGTTGCGGGTGTCCGAGTCGTTGAAGAAATCCACGGTCCCGTCGGCATCGACGTGCGTGTTCTCGAGCCAGGCGTCCCGACGGGTCGTTCCGCCATGGATGGTCGGCTCGTCGTTGGGGTCAAGGCCGTAGGTCTTGGCAAAGCAGCCGTTCTCGGTCGAGTACACCACACCGCCGGGGAACAGGCCGACAAAGTCGTCCTGCACCGGAAGTGAGCCGAGCTGCTGACGGAAGGTCGTCGTGGTCTTCCCCGTACCGGACAGCCCGAGGATGAGCATGACCTTCTCCTCGCCCGCCACGTCGGGGAAGGTCTTGAGGCCGGAGTGCAGGGCGAGCCCGCCGCGGGCGAAGACCAGATGGTTCCACATGCGAAGCCCGCCCATCTTCGACTCACCGAAGTAGTCGGAGCCAAGGACCCTGGTGACGTGGTGATCATGGTCGACGAGGATCAGCCGGTCGTCCGGCTTGCCGGGCGCAGGGAGGCCAGGGGTGTAGATCACCGTGAACTCCGGCTCCCAGGCGTCGTCCTTCGGAAAGAACAGCTGCTGCTGCATCGCCGGGATGTTGGACTGCGTCCGTTCGATGTAGACCCGGCAGGGCGTGCGGAATGCTTCGTCCGGGCCGATGTAACCCTCGACCAGCACCATGTCCTGGTCTGCGATGTAGGCGTCCTGGGTTGACGCCCACTCCTCGTACTCGGCCCGGGTGATCGATGGCTTGTACTCCTCGTCGTCGTCCACGAAGAACGTCGAGCCGCTCAGGCGCGCCTTCACCGTGGCCTTGTAGTTGAGGTTGTCGAACTCGGTGACGGTGACATTCGGGGTGTACTCGAGAACCCACGCCCGCATCTCTTCCTGCGATGGGTTCACCGCTACCGAGGCGGCGGACGGAAGGGACATCACCACTGTTGGCTCCTTGGCTAGGCGATCGTGATCGAGTCGTCGAGATACACGTCCTGGATGGCATGGAGCAGCGCCACCCCTTCGTCCATGGGACGCTGGAAGGCCTTTCGCCCCGAGATGAGCCCGGTGCCCCCTGCCCGCTTGTTGATGACCGCGGTTCGAATCGCCTGCTCGAGATCCCCGGCACCGCCGGACGCCCCACCCGAGTTGATGAGGCCGGCCCTGCCCATGAAGGAGTTGGCGACCTGCCACCTGGTCAGGTCGATGGGGTGGTCGCTGGTGAGCTCGCTGTAGACGAGTGGGCTGGTACGGCCGAACCCGACGGCGCCGTATCCATCATTCGACTCCGGCAGCTTCTGCTTGATGATGTCGGCCTGGATCGTCACCCCCATATGGTTGGCCTGGCCGGTGAGATCGGCGGAGAGTTCGTAGTTCACCCCGTCGACGGAGAACTCTGGATTCCGCACGTAGGTCCAAAGGACGGTGAACATCCCGTAGTCGTGGGCAAGGGCAAACGCCTCGGAAACCTCCTGGAGCTGCCGCATTGCCTCGTCGGAGCCGAAGTAGACGGTGGCGCCGACTCCGGCGGCCCCGAGGTTCCACGCCTGGTCGACCGAGGCGAACATCGTCTGGTCGTACTTGGCCGGGTAGGTCAGCAGCTCGTTGTGGTTGAGCTTGGCGATGAACGGGATCCGGTGTGCGTAGGTGCGCGACACGATCCCGAGCAGACCCACGGTGCTCGCAACGGCGTTCGCATCGCCGGCCAGAGCGAGCTCGATGAGGTTGGCAGGATCGAAGTACGCCGGATTCGGCGCAAACGACGCCGCCGCGGAGTGCTCGATGCCCTGATCGACCGGCAGGATCGATAGATACCCGGTCCCTGCCAGCCTCCCCGTGTTGTACAGCTGGGTCAGGTTGCGCAGAACCTGTGAACTCCGGTCGGACTTGGCCAGTACTCGGTCGATGAAATCCGGCCCCGGCAGGTGGAGATCTTCCTTGGGAATCCCTTTGGCGTCATAGGTCAGCAACGAGTCGGCCTCGTCGCCGAGCATGGCCTGGATGTCGGTCAAGTGGGCTCCTTGCAACTGGTCGTAGACGGATTATCGCGGATGCGGCGCGATTCGGCACATGGAGTCGCGAGTCGCGAGTCGCGAGTCGCGAGGACCGAGGACCGAATCGCGAGTCGCGAGTCGCGAGTCGCGAGACCGAAACCGAGGACCGAATCGCTGCCCTCCAGGGCCAGCCAGATCACGCAGTCGTCGGCGAGCGGCTAGCGAGCCATGCTTTTCTTGGCGGCTCGCAGTTCGCTCGCCGCCTGACTGCCTGAGCGTTTCGTTCTCTGAGCGCGAAGCAATTCGGTTTCTAGAACCCCAGAAAGTCGACCAGATCCGTGGCGACCGCGTCGGCCTTTTCCAGTAGCCGCGCCTCGGTGGCCTGCCAGTGCTCGCCCGCATCGGCGCGTAGATCGACATAGATCTTCAGCTTCGGCTCCGTCCCCGACGGGCGAACCAGGGCCCGTCCCTGCTCCCCGAGGGCGAACTCGACGAGGGTTGTCTCCGCCAGGTAGCGCGGCCGATCGCCGGCGCCATCGCGGTAGTCGACGGTCCCGGTCACCTCGATCCCGGCAAGGCTCTCCGGGGTCGCATCGGCAAGCGATGCCATGGCAGCCTCGATCTCCGAAGCGCCGTCCGCACCCGGTCGCGTCACCGACTGCTGGGTGCTCGCCCAGACACCGTGCCGCCGGTACAGGGTGCCGAGGCGATCCCAGACGGTTGCCTGTTCGGAGCGCGCCTCGGCGGCGAGAACGGCGAACGCGACCGCCGCCGAGATGCCGTCCTTATCGCGCACGGTCCGACCAACCGAGTACCCGAGCGCCTCTTCGTAGCCGAAGACGAAGGTGCCCTCGCCCGCCTCCTCGAGATCGAGGGCGGCATTCCAGATCCACTTGAACCCGGTCAGCGTCTGGTCGTAGGTGGCATGGTGATCGGACGCTATTTCCGCAAGCATCGGGGACGAGACGATGCTGGTGAGCACGATCGGCCGGTCGACGTCGGCGTGGCGCAGCAGGAAGTCCGCAAGAAGAACGCCGATCTGGTTGCCGGTGAGCTGTACATAGCCGCCGTCCGGCTCCGGGAGGGAGACCGCCAGACGATCGGTATCGGGATCGTTGGCGAGGACGAGGTCGGCGTCGATCGCAGAAGCGAGCTCGTGGGCACGGTCCATCGCACCCGGCTCCTCCGGGTTGGGGAAGGCGACCGTAGGAAAGCGACCATCCGGTTCCAACTGTGCGGCAACGGGATGCACGGTGGTGAAACCGAAACGCTCGAGTGCGGACAGCACGAATCGCCCTCCGACACCGTGCATGGCGGTGTACACGATGGAGAGGGTCCGGTCCCCGGCGACCAACGGCAGCGTTTCAGCCACCTCCTTGAGGTAGAGGTCGAAGAGATCATCGGGCACCAGGCCGGCACGGTCACCCAGGATCTCGGCCCGCGGCACTTCGATCGCCGGTCCAACCGCCTGAATGGCATCGGCGATCTCACGGTCGGTCGGCGGAACGATCTGAACCGCGTCGGCGGCATAGACCTTGTACCCGTTGTCCGCGGGCGGATTGTGGCTGGCGGTCACGACCACCGCGGCCAATGCCTCGAGGCGCCTGGCTGCATACGCCACCAGGGGCGTCGGCACCGGATCTTGGAAGTACCGGACCTCGAGGCCGGCGGCGACGAGCACGGCGATTACGTCGTCCATGAAGATGCCGGACGACACTCTGGCGTCCCTGCCGACTACCACCGGGGCGCGTGCAGCGGTGGTGGTTGCGAGGAGGTGATCGGCCAGACCCCGGCTGGCGCGGATGACGGTCGCTCGATTCATCCGGTTCGAACCGGCCTCGACGCGGCCGCGCAGGCCGGCGGTTCCGAACCGGAGGGTTGCACCCATCCGCTCCTGCAGCTCGACCGCTTCGCCGGCGTCGAGGATTGCGCGAAGCTCTCGCCTGGTCTCCGGATCGGGATCGCCGGCGATCCAGGCCTCTGCCGCGGCCGTGAGGTCGGTCATCGCGCACGAGGCTACCGGCAGGGCCGAACCGCTGGCCAGCAAGGCCGGGTCGGTACGCTCGCCGGTAATGATTGATCCCTCACGGCTCGGACCATCTCAACGGCGGATCGCCCTCGAACGCCTGGTCGACGAGCGGTTTGACGTCGCCGTGATCGGTGGCGGATCGACGGGGACCGGTGCCGCTCTCGATGCTGCTTCCCGGGGCCTCAGCGTGGCACTTGTCGAGCAGCGCGACATCGCCTCGGGCACATCGAGCCGCTCGTCGAAGCTCATCCATGGGGGGCTGCGCTATTTGGAGCACCTCGACTTTGGGCTAGTGCGCGAGGCGCTCAGAGAGCGCGGGCTGTTGCTCACGAAGCTCGCACCGCATCTGGTATACCCGGTCCCGTTCGTTTACCCCTTCCGCAACCGGCTCTGGGAGCGCGCGTACGTGGGTGCGGGCGTGGGCATCTACGACGCCATGGCCGCCACCGGAGCAAACCCTCTGCCTCGCCAGAGACAGTTGTCGCACCGCTCGCTGCTGAATCTCATGCCCGGGCTCGATCCCGACGCCTTCGTCGGCGGTCTCCGCTACTACGACGGCGGTACCGACGACGCTCGCGTCGTCACCGCCCTGGCCCGGACCGCCGGGCGCGAAGGCGCGGTCGTCGCCACCAGCGTGCGGGTCCTGCGCATCCTGCGGGAGGGGGATCGGGTGGTCGGGATCGTTGCCGTCGACCTGGAATCCGGCCGCGAGCTCCGCGTCCAGGCCGACGTAGTGATCAACGCCACCGGAGTGTGGACCGATGGTGTCGAGCGCCTCGTCGAAGACCCGGTACGCGACGTGACCGCCTCCAAGGGCATCCATCTCGTGGTTCCCGGCAACCGGATCGAAGCGAGCGCCGGCCTCATCACCAGGACCGCCCACAGCGTGCTGTTCGTCATTCCGTTCCACGGGAACTGGCTGGTGGGCACCACCGACACACCATGGGATCTTGACCTCGCGCACCCCGCGGCGAGCGCCGACGACATCGACTACGTCCTCGCGGAAGTCAATCAGCTGCTCGCCAGACCGTTGGGGCGCAGCGACATTCGCGGCGTCTACGCCGGCCTACGGCCGCTAGTGACGGGCGGGAAGGGCCCGACGACCCAGCTCAGCCGCGAACATGCCATCAGTCGCCCGGCGCCCGGCATGCTCACCATCGCGGGCGGAAAGCTCACCACCTACCGGGTCATGGCAAAGGACGTCGTCGACGCCGCGGTTCGAGAACGAGGAGTCGCCGCCGGCAATAGCAGGACCGCCGATCTCCCCCTGGTGGGTGCCGAGGATTGGACCAATCTCTGGGCGGGCCGGGGCCGGCTGGCCACCGACACCGGGTTCACCCTGCCGATGATCGAACATCTGCTCCGTCGACATGGATCGAACATCGGCGACCTCCTCGACCTGATCGCCGCCCGCCCCGAGCTCGGTCGCCGGCTCGATCCCGAGGCGCCGTACCTCAAAGCCGAGGTCGTATGGGCGGTGGAGAGCGAGGGGGCGCTGCACCTCGACGATATCCTCGCCAGGCGCACCCGGTTGTCGATCGAGGTCAAGGACCGCGGCGTCAAGGCCGCTCCGGAAGCCGCAAGACTCGTCGCACCGGTGCTCGGCTGGGACGAGGCCACGGTCGCTCGTGAGGTCGAGCACTACACGCTCAGGGTCGCCGCCGAGATCGAATCCCAGACCCAGCCGAGCGATCACACCGCGGATGCGGCCCGCATGGGTGCTCCCGACGTCAGGACGATGGGGCACTGACCGTTCTTGCGTAGCTAGGAGCGATATATGGCCGTCTGCTACGCAAGAACGGCGTTAACCCGCCAACTCCAGCCCGGTGTTCATCGCCTGGAGGTTGACCTCGGCGAAGGAACCGGCCGAGCACACGTCTCTCAGGGCGTCGAGTGGAAAGGGGTCGACCATGGTCATGGCGATAGTGGTGTACACCAGACCCATCGACGTCTTGGGGATCCGCTCGGTGGCCGCCTTCGGGTCGAAGACGACGACCTTGGCGTCGGTATCCAGCTCGGCGTAGTCGGGGATCGTGATCACGAGATCCTCCGCCGTCATACGCTCTAGGTACGGTCCGGCCTTGGCGAACCCATCACCGGAGATGATCAGCAACACGTCGGGACGGGTCACGGTGCGCAACGGCATCGGCTCCGGAGACAGCCACAGTTGGGATACCGAGTGCCCGGCCTTCACCGTGACCGGGAAATCATCTCTTTGGGCGGCCCAAAGCCCGGACTTGATGGCTCCGAAGGCGACCGACTTGACCGCCGAGCGGATCTTGCCTCCCGCAGAGCCGGCGACGACGATCGACATCGGTCGGTCGAGATGGTGTTCGTGGGTGACGGGAATCGGCCTCGGCGTCGGGGGCGGCTTGCCGGCGAGATCGGCGTGGATGCGCCGGTAGCCGTCGGCGTACTCGACGACGTCGCGTTCGTACAACAACCCGGGCTCGAGGCCCCACGAGCGCATGTCCTCTTCCATCCCGGCCCTGGTGAACTTGTTGGCCCGGATGTAATACGCCGTGCACAGATCCCAGATGTCGAGCAGGGCAAACCCCGGCTTCTCGATCGCCTCGACGAGCCGATCGGCGATGTCCTTGTCGAAGGACGAGCCCCGGTAGGCGTAGGCGGCGCCGTTGACGCCCACCGTGGCCACGATGTCGAGCGGGTGTTCCAGGTTGCCCAGCGGCGTGGTCGGGGTAACCCCGGCCTCGGGGGTGGTGACGGAGTGCTGGCCCCCCGTCATCCCGAAGTTCAGGTTGTTCATGACGATGACCGTGATCCCGATATTGCGCCGCGCCGCAGACAGCAGATGGGTGCCGCCGATGCCGGTGCCGCCGTCGCCCATCAGCACGATGACATCGAGCTCGGGGTTGGCCAGCTTGATGCCGGTGGCGTAGGTGCTCGAGCGCCCGTGCAGGCCGTGGAATGCCGAGGTGGTGAAGTATTCGTCGGAGAGCCCGACACAGCCAATGTCCGAGACCAGCACGACCTGGGACGGGTCCATGTCGAGCCGGATCATCGCCTCGTTCAGCCGGTCGAGAATGATGCTGTGCCCGCACCCGGGACAGAACGGGTACTTGTCCTCGGTGCGGTAGGTGGCGATGGGGGTGACGGTGATCGTGCTCATGAGAAGGTATCGACAATCTCTTCAAGGGTAATGAGCTCACCGTCGATGCGGTTGACGCCGAGCACGTCGCGGTCGCCGGCGATTCGCTCGATCTCTCTGCGGTAGAGGCCCATGTTCAGCTCGGGGACGATGACCCGCTCGATTCCCTCCATGGCTTCAGCGAGGGCCCGCTCGGGAACCGGCCACAGGCTGTGGACGACCAGCATTGACGTCGGGGTGCCTCCGTCACGCGACTGCTCTACGGCGGCGCGCGACGCACCGGCGGAAACCCCGTAGGAGATCACCAGCGTCTTCGCTCCGGCGTCGAGGTCAGCGTCGACGAACTCGAGCTCGTCGAGATGGTCTTCGATCTTGGCGATGAGGTGCTCGTTGAGCGCAGCCACCTTTTCTGGGAGCTTGGTGATGTAGGCGCCCTCGTCGTGGGTGGATCCGGTGACGCGGAAGGGGTCGCCCTCGCCGTACTGGCGGATTGGTGACACCTTCCCGGGCTGGTCAAAGGCGTGCGGGAGGCCGCTGGTTCTCGTCGGCCGCTCAACCGGTTCCACCGCTGGATAGTCGGCCACGTCGACCGCAGACAAAGTCATCCCCAGCTCCTTGTCCGACACGACGAATACCGGCAGGCGAAACCGTTCCGCAAGCTCGAAGGCCTTGACGGTGAGTGCATAGGACTCGGGGACGGTGCTGGGCGCCAGCACGATTACGGGATAGCCGCCGCCGGTTCCCCAACGGACGAACTGGACGTCGCCCTGGGCCACGGTGGTGGCGCCGCCGGTCGCCGGGCCGAGTCGCTGCATGTGGACGATCACCAGCGGCACCTCTCCCATGATGGCGAGGCCGATGTTCTCCGAGTACAAGCTGAGCCCGGGTGCGCTGCTGGCGGTCATCGCCTTGGCGCCGGCCATGGCAGCGCCGATGCACATCCCGATCGAGGCGATCTCATCTTCGCCCTGCATGGCCACTCCCCCGACCTTGGGGAGCTCGTTGGTCATCTGCATGAGGATTGCTGATGCGGGGGTGATCGGGTACCCGGCGAAGAAGGTGCAGCCGGCATCGAGTGCGCCGCGCACGATGGCGGTGGCGCCGTCGATGTACTCGTACGCGCGTGCAGAGGTCGTCATAACCGGGAGGCTAGGGGTGACCCGTGTTCTTCGTCGCGTGCGCTTAGGACCACACCTGATGTGGTTGTAGGCGCACGCGACGTTATTCCTCGCCGGCATGACGTAGATTGAGCTTTGCGACGAGGAGGCGACCACGTCCTACGACCCACTGCTGGAAAACGTCGGGAAGCAGCGTGAGTTGCGCGTGGCCGGGATCACGGTCTCCGGTCGCCGGAGACGTCCGTCCGGTCAGAAGCCCCCGCTTCCTCGTGAGCTCGGTCGAACCGGCAAGTTCTGGCTTGTCGCCGGTATCGCCATCGCCGTGCTGTGGATCTCTCTGTTCGCCTTCCCCCGGTCGACCAACTGGTGGGAGGCGCGCGACCACCAAGTCCTGAGTTGGTTTGTCGACGTCCGCAACGACCCGCTCACACAGATCATGCTGACGCTCCACGCCCTCGGCTCGCCCTGGTTCATACGGCCGATCCGGTGGATCGCCATCGCCATCCTCGTGGGGTTCCGCCAATGGCGGATCTTGTTCGGCCTGCTCGTTGCCTTCGTCATCGTCGACACGCTCACGCGCCTGCTGGCTTCTGCGCTCGGGCGCATCCGTCCCCTCGTGGAGATCATCGGCGATTGGGTCGGCTACTCCCACCCATCGAGACCGGTGGCCCTCCTCGCTGTGACCGTGGTCGTCGTCGGGTTCGCCTTGATCCCGAAGGGTCGGTGGCGCAATTACTGGATGATCGGGACTGCGATGCTGGTTGCGCTGCTCGGGGTTTCTCGCATCTACCTGGGCGTCGACCATCCGACCGATGTGGCGGTTGGCTGGCTGATCGGGCCCGCGGTCGGCGTCGTCGTCTTCCGCCTGCTCGCACCCGAGTCCGTGTTTCCGGTCTCGTACGGACGGGGGCGAGCGGCGCATCTCGATGTGACCGGACGCCGGGGCCAGGCCATCCGCGACGCCCTCCAGGACCAGATGGGCGTCGAGGTGATGTCGATCGAGCCCTTTGGGCTCGAGGGTTCCGGGGGTTCGACACCGCTCAGGATCGAGTGCGTCGGTGATGACCAGCGCTACATCTTTGCCAAGCTGTATGCCCAGAGCCACCTGCGGGCCGACCGCTGGTACAAAGCGGCCCGCACCGTCCTCTACGGCTCTCTCGAAGATGAGGTCCGTTTTGCCTCGGTGCGCCACCTGGTGGAATACGAGGACTACATCCTGCTCAAACTCAAGGATGCCGGGCTGCCGTCGCCACTGCCGTTCGGCATCGTGGAGCTGACCCCGGAACGCGAATACTTGATCGTGACCGAGTTCCTGGTCGACGCCAAGGAAATGGGCGACGTCGAGATGACCGACGAGATCATCGACGAGGCCCTCATCGCCGTCCGTCGCCTCTGGGACGCCGGACTTGCCCACCGTGACATCAAACCGGCAAACGTGATGGTCAGGAACGCCCAGGTCGTGCTCATCGATCCGGCCTTCGCCACCGTCCGTCCTTCACCATGGCGGCAGGCGGTTGACCTGGCCAACATGATGATCATCCTGGCGCTGCGCTCCGACCCCGACTACGTCTACGAGCGGGCGCTGCAGTTCTTCTCGGAGGACGACATCGCCGAGGCCTTCGCCTCGACCAAGAGCGTGACGATCCCGTCTCAGTCGCGGTCTTCGCTGGCAACGTTCAAGCGCAACGAGGGCACCGACATCGTGGAGCGTTTTCGCGAGCTCGCCCCACACCGAGAGCCAGTCTCCATCCAGCGATGGAGCGTTCGCAGGGTGGCGCTCACGATCGGTGCAGTGTTGCTCATCATCATCTTCGTGCAACTGGTCATCCAGAACATCCTTGGCGCAGGGTTCATATGAGATTCGGCCGCCTGGCCCTCGTGGTCGCGCTCGCCGGAGTGGTGGCAACCGCGTGCGCAAGCCCGCTCGGCGAGAGCGTCCCCGAATGTGATGCTCCAAGCAACTCGTTGATCCTGTCCGTGCAAGCGGTGCCCGGAACCGACTACGTACCATGCATCGCCGGCCTGAAGACGGGCTGGGAGTACCAGCGCCTTCAGGCCGAGACCGGCCAGTCCGTCTTCTATCTCGACTCAGACCGACTCGGCGACCGGTTCCTCCAAGTGACCTTGCTCCCGGTCTGCGATACGTCCGGCGCCGTCGAGACCTCCAGAGACGAGAACGGTGTCCCGCTGCTGATGGACGTCGAAGTCAGCGGCGGTTTGCGGGTGACCATCGTGCCGGGGGCGAGTTTCCTTCCGACCATCGAGTACGCCGAGCAGCTCAAGCGTCGGCTCGAGGCGACCGCGATCGCCGACCAGACGATCACCGTGGTGGTCGATTCCGCCACCGAGGACGTCTCGGACCGGATCAAGGTCGCTGAGGCCGCGGGACACGCAGTCATCGTGGTCAGCGCCAGGGATGCCGAGGACAAACGCGCGACGCTGATCCTGCCCGGGACCGAGCCAGAGCTCGACGGTCTCACCTTCCTGGAGGTCACCGACGAGCTCGAAGACGTGGTTGTCGAGGAGAGCTACACCGGCTTTTGGTATTTCCCGTTCGAGGGAGGCTGCGTGATCTACGCCTTCGATGCCCACGGCAGCGGGATCGACACCATCGAAGCCGAGGTTCAGGTTGCGCTTGCCCTCTACGACGTCGAACCGCTGCGCCAGCTCGCCCGAGACCTCGGACGCACTCCACCATGACCCGAACATGACCAGCGAGCTCGAGCCGTCCGCCGAGATCTCCCAGGATGAGGCGCCGCAACGTGGCGTGACGTGGAAACGCGGGGCCTCAGCCGCGTTCTCCTTGATCGTCATCATTGGCATCTTCTACTTCGTGATGCCCCTCATCGCCGACTACGACGGAGTCTTTGCGACGATCGGCGAGATGACCACCCTCGAGCTCATCTCGCTGGTGCTCATCGGACTGTGGAATCTGGCCACCTACTGGTTCATGCTCGTCGCGGCGCTGCCTGGCCTGCGGTTGCGCGAGGCCGCGGTAGTGAACCAGGCGTCGACGGCAGTATCCAACACCCTGCCCGCCGGGGGCGCGCTCGGCGTGGGGATCAGCGTCGCCATGCTCACATCGTGGGGGTTCACCATCGCCGCCATCACCCGTTCGGCGATCGTCACCGGCATCTGGAACAACTTCGTCAAGCTGGGGATGCCGGTGCTCGCCATTGCGCTGCTCGCCTTGGAAGGCGGCATCACCCCAGCGCGGGTCACCGCGGCTGCGATTGGCATCGCCGTGCTGGTAGCAGCGATCGTCGTGTTCAGGGCGATCACCTACTTGCTCCCGATCCCGCTCGGCATCGCCTCCTACATCATCTGGCGGGTCAACAAGAGCTGGCGTTTGAGCCAGGAGGAGCGCCGGGGGCTCGCAGGCGACGCCTATGACGCGGCGGCGGAACCAGCGACCTAATCGCCCCAGCCATCGACGAGTGCCCCGGGCTGCGCCCGATCGGCCCGAATGCCGGACACGAGGTTCACCACCGAGCCGATGATGAGGCCAAAGGCCGCACCACCGATCACATCGAGCGGCATATGCGCCCCGACGTAGACGCGGGAGAAGGCCACCACCACACCGAGCCCATACAGCGTCCACCGCAGCCAGCGCGGGACGTACGGCGAAAAGACGGTGGCGAGCGTGGACACAACAACGGCATGGCCAGACGGAAACCCGATCCCGGTGGTGGGTACTTCGTAGGCGAGACTCACATCGGCCAGGAGCGCTGATGGCCGGCCACGACCAACGATCTCCTTGATGAGCTTCGCCCCCGCCCAACCGAAGACGATGCCCCCGGCGACCAGTGTTACCGGCGGACGCCAATGGCGAACGATGAAGAACAGAACGATCGCTCCGGCGGGGATGGCCAGTGCCATTCCCGCCTGTTGGAACGGCCATAACACCCATTCGGCCTGGCGGGGCAAGTCGTTGGCCCAACGGAACACCGAGACTTCCCATTCGGTTGGGGGATCGGCGACGAGGACGGTGGCGATCACCAACACGATCAGTGACGCGGCGATCCGAAGCAGTTCGAGACGCCACCTCCGGACCCAGGTGATCTGGTTGTTGAGCTGATCGCTCATCGCACCCTCTGCCGCGGCGATCAAACCGTAGCCAGGCGACCCTCAGGCGTTGTGGTCTCGGTGGGCCTCGTCGCGTCTTCGATCGTCGATGAAGTGCACCAGCGCCGCGGCACCGACCGCCACCGCCGCACCGAGGGCGGCTCCGGCTGCGACGTCCGACAGCCAATGGGCACGGAGATACACGCGACTCAGGGCCATGACCACTGCGAAGGTGGCAGCGAGAATCTCGAGGTTGCGCCGTTGCGGACCCGGTCGCACCAGCACGATCACGAGACCGATGACGATCGCGGCGCCGGCCACGGAGTGCCCCGACGGGAACGACCAGCTGGTGGTGTTGACGAGGGACTCTGGCGGTCTCATGCGCTCATAGAGATCCTTCACCGGCCCGATGAACAGCTGCGAGACGATCATGGCCAGCACCCAGGTGGCCAAGGCGTTCCACCTCCTGCGCCAGGCGAGCCAGGCGCCGACGGCGACCATGATCGGCAGCGTCACCCAGACCGTTCCCACCAGGTCGAGCGCTCTTGCCAGCACCACCGCAGGCCCCCACTCGGCACGGACCACTGCGTCGAAGACGGCGTCATCCACCGACTGGACGACGTCGGTAGATATCGGCACGGCCAGCGCAATGAAGAGAAACGCCGACAACGCCCACAGAACTAGCGCGATCCGCAACGCGGCCGGGTGGTCGTGCAGCAGGGCCTCCGATTGGAGTGGGCGTCGCCGACCGGCGCTTGATGCCATCTGTGGTGACTCGCTCTCGTCGGTCCAAGCAAGGCGGCCGCTGTGACCAGGGCCGCGAGGCTAGCGAGCGGTACATCGGGCGAAGCCGGTCATCGATCAGAACGAATCGACGACCTTGACCTGGTCGAAACTGAGTTTGACTCCGAAGACTTGACGGAAAGCGACCTCGGCGGAATCGATCCACTCCCTGCGCACCTCGGGATCGATGCCTTCGAACCTCGCGACGACCTCGCCATTTTTCATCGTGACATCGATTGACTCGACGGACTGATCGAGGCCTCGATCCGCGGCATCCGCCATGTGCAGGATTGCCGCAAGCCGGCGGGCCCGACTTTGCCACTCCTCGTCGAGGGAATCGAACGGCGGGTAGCGCGAGGCAACGACCCCACTCCTGTGGAACCGGACGACCGAAGCGAGCAACGCGATCTCACGGGGTCCGAAGCCGCGTATCTCGGAGTTCTCGATGAGATACGCGGCGTAGCGGTGGTAGCCCCGGAACCCCACCCCCATGCCGATCGTGTGCAGCCGGGACGCATACACAAGCAGATCCGCGTCGCTGTCATCCAGCTGGTGTATGCCGCGCATCTGCTCGAAGACCGATGTGGCGAGGCCGGCAACGTGCGCATCGTGGACGGCGTGCGGCGAGAACAGCCGCTCCATCCTCAGCACCGCTGCCGGCCGCAGATCCTCGCCGAATGCCAGCTCCGCTTCGCCGTACGCATCGAGGATCGCGCCCTCGCGAAGACCCCAATAGCTGACAACGGTGCGCTCAAAGCCGAGCAGCTCGAGGACTTCCGCGGCGATGACGGCGGCGGTCGGCAGCTGCTCTGCCCGTGACCGCTTCATCCCTGGGATGACAAGGCGCTGCTCGAGCGACCTGGGCACGAGCCGATCGCGCAGGGCGCCAAGCTCGGTCGCGGACATCCAGGTCTGGTTGAGCGTCGGGGCCTGCCACCCCGCCGAAGTTCTCGTTGCCATCTGAACCAGCGCCCGGTTCGGCTCACCGACCGATACACACCACTGGGGGTCGAGCTGGCGCACCTGCGGCACGATTGGATCCAGGCTCGATCGAACGCGATCCCGCAGCCTCCTCGCGTCTTCCGGGGTCAGAGGGTCGCTCGCCACACACTCGGCCCACAGTCTTGACACCCCGAGGTCGGCAGAGTCGGTCCATTCCGGTGTAGCCCCGGATCCGACGGCGAGCTCGAGGCTGCCACCGCCCAGATCGAGCACGAGGTGGGATCCGGCAGGTAGCGCGATGCTCGATGCCACACCGAGGAAGCTCAGCCGAGCCTCTTCCTGGCCATCGATGACCCGGATCGGCATCCCGGTCGCAGCACCGAGACGGTCCACAATCTCCTCGCCGTTCGAGGCGTCGCGGATCGCCGACGTCGCCACCGCCGTCGATACTTCGGCCCCGGTTCGGTGCCCAAGACCGGCGAGATGAATGGCTGCCCCCACGGCCCGCTCGATGGCGTCCTCAGGGAGGGAACCTGTTGCGGCGACCTCACTGCCGAGGTGAAGGAACTCTCTCGCCCTGAGCACCGGCTGAATGGCTCCTTCCGATGTCACATCGGCGACGAGCAACCGAAAGGAATTGCTCCCGAGGTCGAGGATGGAGACACGCATCGGCTCCGAGGCTATCCGGCGGGCGGGCACCTCGCTCAGCGAGCCAGTGCTCGGGGCACGTAAGGTTCCATATTGTGAGACAACTCGCCGCGACCCTGGCAGTGACCGTCGTCGGACTCGCCGGGTGTGGCGGCGGTCTCTCGCTCAACGAATATGCCGAGCGGCTCGAAAGTGCGGTGTCGGACATGAACCTCCGGATCGACGCCCTCGACGTTCAGCTCGAAGCGGAGACATCCGTGGAAGAGGCGAGCAGACTGTGGGACGAGCGCATCGCGGCGAGGGAGGCGCTGGTGTCAGAGTTCGAGTCTCTCGACCCACCCGACGAAGCCGTCGAGATGCACAAGGCGGTGCTTGACATCCTCCGGCGCTTGACAGCAGCCGAAGCGGCTATGGGGGCGATGGCGGCCGGGCACGAGGATCCCTTTGACCTCGGCGAGATCTGGAGCTCGGAAGAAGGTCAAGCCGCTCTAGCAATAGATGAGGAGGCCATCGTGATCTGTCTGGCAGGACAAGCGCTGTTCGACGAGACGGCCGATCGCGAGATCCTGGCCGAGGTCCCGTGGATATCGAGTGAGCTCTCCGAGGTCATCGACGTCGTGTTCGGCTGTACGGCGGCCCAACGAGGAGCGGGCTAGTTGTCGCCGCCGCCGGCGGCTCTGTCGGCGATCTCCTGGACGATGTCGGCGTTGGCGAGCGTCGTCACGTCTCCGAGCTTGCGCTGTTCCGAGATGTCTTGCAACAACCGGCGCATGATCTTGCCCGACCTGGTCTTTGGCAGGTCTTCGGTGAACACGATGCTCTGCGGCTTGGCGATGGGCCCGATGCTGTCTGCCACGTGGTCGCGCAGCTCGGCGATGAGGGCGTCGTCGCCGGAGTAGCCGCTGCGCAGGGTGGCAAATGCGGCGATGGCCTGGCCGGTCAGCTCGTCGGCCCTTCCAACCACCGCGGCCTCGGCAACCGCAGGGTGGGCAACCAGGGCGGACTCCACCTCGGTGGTCGAGATGTTGTGGCCGGCGATCAGCATGATGTCGTCGACCCGGCCGAGCAGCCAGAAGTAGCCGTCCTCGTCACGCTTGGCCCCGTCGCCCGCGAAGTACATCCCGTCGAAGCGGCTCCAATACACGTCGAGGTAACGCTGGTCGTCTCCGTAGATCGTTCGCAGCATCGAAGGCCACGGCCGGGTGAGCACCAGATAGCCGCCGCCGGGCGCGGGCACCTCCTTGCCGTCGTCATCGACGATCGTGGCCCCGATCCCCGGGAAGGGATGCGTTGCTGATCCCGGCTTGGTGGCAACGGCACCGGGGAGCGGCGTGATCATGATCGCACCGGTTTCGGTCTGCCACCAGGTGTCGACGATGGGGCAGTTGCCCTTTCCGATGTGCTCCCGGTACCACATCCACGCCTCGGGGTTGATCGGCTCGCCCACCGTGCCCAGCAGCCGCAGCGACGACATCTCGTGGGCCGCGGGGTAGTCGTCTCCCCACTTCATGAAGGCCCGGATCGCCGTCGGCGCGGTGTAGAAGATGGTGACGTTGTAGTCGTCGATGATCTGCCACAGCCGGTCCTTGTCCGGTGTGTCCGGTGCCCCCTCGTACATCACCCCGGTAACCCCGTTGGCCAGTGGGCCGTAGACGATGTAGGAGTGGCCGGTGACCCAACCGATGTCGGCGCCGCACCAGTAGACGTCGTCGTCCTTGATGTCGAAGACCAGCGAATGGGTGGTGACGATGCCGGTCAGGTAGCCGCCCTGGGTATGGACGATTCCCTTTGGCGTGCCGGTCGTTCCCGAGGTGTAGAGGATGTAGAGCAGGTCCTCGGCGTTCATCACTTCCGGCTCGAATTCGTTCGGCTGCCCGTCGACCAGGTCGTGCCACCACACATCACGGCCCTCGGTCATCGGGGCGTCGTTCTTCGCCCGCTCCACCACGACGACGTGCTCGATGGACGGAGAGGCCGCAACGGCGACGTCGCCGTGCTCTTTCAACGGGAACACGGAGCCCTTGCGCCACGATCCATCCTGGGTGATCAGCAGCTTGCACGACGCGTCCTGAATCCGGTCGGCGAGCGAGTCCGAAGAGAACCCGCCAAAGACGACCGAGTGGACGGCGCCGATCCTGGCGCACGCCAGCATGGCGATGGGGAGCTCGGGGATCATCCCCATGTAGATGGCGATCCGATCGCCTTTCTCGACCCCGAGCGATCGCAGCCCGTTGGCGAATCGGCACACCTCGGCGTGGAGGTCGGAGTAGGTGAGGTCTCTGGTGTCGCCCGGCTCGCCGATCCAGTGGTAGGCCACCTTGTCCCCGATCGAGTCGAGGTGCCGGTCGAGGCAGTTGTAGGACAGGTTGAGCTGGCCGTCCTCGAACCATCGGTAGAACGGCGCGTTCTCCTCGTTGAGGGCGACCGTGGGCTCTTTGTACCAGGTGATCCGGTCCAGGGCTTGCTGCATCCACCAGCTCTGCCAGTCTTCGGACTCCTGGTAGACCTCGCGTCCGGCGTTGGCTTGGGCCACGAAGTCATCGGACGGTGGGAATACGCGCTCTTCGGACAGCAGGTTCTCGAGGGTGACTTCCGTCACGGTGACCTCCGCACTGGTGAGTAGACGCCTCGATGCTATCCGTTGTGGAACGCCGTCGTGCAGGGCACAAAGCCATCTTCGGTGGCCAGCCGTCGCCGATATACTCTGCGCCGCTGTCCGGTCCACCGCCGTTATGATCTCGGGGCCGTGCCCCCATCGTCCAGCGGCCTAGGACTCCGCCCTTTCAAGGCGGCAACGGGGATTCGAATTCCCCTGGGGGCACGCCTGGGGGCGTGGTGAAGTCTGGAGTTCACGCCGGCCTGTCAAGCCGGAGATCGCGGGTTCAAATCCCGTCGCTCCCGCCAGGCTGATCATCGCCCGGGCCCAGTGCCCGGGTGTGCTCGGTCAGGTAGCTCAGTCGGTAGAGCGCTGGTCTGAAAAACCAGAGGTCGGCAGTTCAATTCTGCCCCTGACCACCATACCCTGTAAGGGTGTTTGCGGTTCCCCGGATTTGGTCAGCGACCAAGATGGCACAATAGAGGCACACTGGAACTCAGTTTCGCCTCATTTCGGTGAGTATCGGTGACCAACGACGATCGGTTCTTAGCCGTCGTTCGTCGCGGTGTGGTTCCGGTCCAAGCGTGCCGCCAATTCGTCGCGTGACTCGTCAAACAGGTGGCTGTAGACATCCGCTGTGACAAGGATGGAGGAGTGGCCAAGCTGTTCTTTGACCGCTTGCAATGGCCACCCTTCGGAAGCCATGATCGAAGCGGCGGTGTGCCTCATCTGCTGCATGGTCAGCGGTTCGACGTCGGCGGCCACAAGGGCCGGGGTCCATACCCGGCGGCGGAAGTTGCTGTTACGGAGCGGATTGCCTTCGGTTGAAGTGAAGACGAGGGCGTCGGGGTCGTCCTCGACGTAGCGGCCGATATGGGCGCCGAGTTCGTCGGCGAGGAAGACGGGGAGGACGACATCTCGCTCCTCATGGGTCTTTGGTGGCACCCGGTGGAACTCTCCGTCGACTTCGCTGAGGGTGCTTTCGATGTGGAGGCGTCGTTTCAGTAGGTGGACGTTGTGGCGTTGGAGTCCGATGGCTTCGGCCCAGCGGAGTCCGAGGTAGCCGAGGACGTAGACGAGGATGCGGTACCGGTCGTCTACTGCGGCGGCGATCCGATCGACTTCTCCCGCTGCGATGTAGCGGGGGAGTTTCTTAGTGGTAGTGGCGGGGGCGCGGATGCCTTCGGTGGGGTTGTGGCCGATGCGGCGGTGGCGGGTGGCGTGGGCGAGGATTTGGTGGAGGAGGTTTTTGGATTGGCGAATCCGTGATGCTGATTTGCCCGCCGATTTCATGTCGACGAGCCACTGTTCGACGTCGATCGAGGTGATCCGGTTGAGGGGTGTGGCGCCGAAGCGAGGAATGATCTCCAACTTCAACACGGCCTTGTAGCTGGCGACGGTTTTCGGTTTCAGGTCAGTTTTGACCTTCCACCATTCGGTGACGTAGTCGGCGAGGGTGGTTTTGCCGCCTCCGGCGTCGATGTAGGTGCCTTGGTCCTTGGCGACCTCGACCTGGCGGGCTTTCTTCTTGGCGTTGGTCTTGGTGGTGTAGCTTTGGCTGTGTTGTTGGCCGGCGTCGCGCCAGCGGACTCGCCAGCTTGTGGTGGTGGTGCCGTCTTGGCGGGTATGGGTGATGCGTTGCACTGATGCCATATCCGATAGCCTAGCGTGAACTCTGGTCTCTTTGTGCCATGTCACAGGCAGCATAGAAGAACAGCGTTGTAATTCGCGGCTGTTGGCGCTATCGTCTGGCTAGACAAGTCTGTCGCTTCGGGTAACCCTGGGGCGGCGGTCAGCGAAAGCGAAAAGCTGCCTCTTCTTGGTCCCGTGGCAGAAAGGGACCGGAAGCGCCCTTACACCAGCAGCTCGACTGCGACACGGAGGCCGGGTGGTGGAGAGGTAGCACTCATTAAGGAGTGCTACCTCATGTCCAAGTCTTCCAACTCTTCCAACGAGGGTGACGCCGTTCGTGTCTTCATCGACTCCCAGCAGCTTGCCGAACTGCTCGGTGTCCCCAAGAGCACGATTGACTTCTGGCGTGCCAGCGGCACCGGTCCTACGTTCATCCGGCTAGGCAAACATGTCCGATATCGAGAATCTGACGTGCTGGCTTGGGCTGAGGAGAACCGCCATGAAACGTGGTGACGCCCTCGACCTGGAAGCCGGAGACGTCAACTCTCACCTACAAGATACCACCTGGCTGCGTCAGTTATTCGAATGGGTTTTCAGCGATGATTTGGCTCACGCTCACGCCACGTACCTGATCGAACGGCAACGCACCAAACTGCAACAGCGACAGCAGTGGGGCCGTGAGGCCGCCGAGGTCCGCCGCTACGCCGCCAGCATCAAGGCAGTCCCACCCGACCCAATAGCGACCGCCTTGGTTCGCGACATGCTCCGCTACGAGGCCGCAGGCAAAGTGATCTGGACCGGCGACGGGTGGCGCAAACCGATGCCGCACAGACCGGCTCCGCGGCAACCACTCACCGCCGATCAACTGCTTGGCCGGTTCGAGCGGGTGCGCAAGATACGCGACGGCTGGCAGGTCCGGTGCCCGGCGCACGACGATAAGACCCCGTCGTTGTCGATCCGGTGCGGGGACAGGTGGTGGTTGACGTTCTGTCACGCGGGCTGTTCGACCCGGGCGATCTGCGCCGCTGTTGGGCTTGAAGTCGCCGAGTTGGCGTTGGGGGGCAGCGATGGGTGAACTCACCAACCTGCGCGATGAACTCGACGGCGACGGGATCGTCATCCGGTCCGCGTCGGCCATCAAGCCGGAGGAAGCCGAATTTCTGTTGCCGGGTCGAATCCCACTCGCTGCGGTGACGTTGCTGGTCGGCCGCGTAGGTCTCGGTAAATCCACACTTGCCCTCGACATCGCCGCCCGGGTCAGTCGCGGTCAGTTCGGCCGCGACCCTGCCGAGGTCATCATCGCTTCCGCCGAGGATTCTCCGGCCCACACCATCGTGCCGAGGCTCAGCGCCGCTGGCGCCGACCAGGACCGTATCAAAATCGTCACGATGAAACATGACGGGTTCGAAGGCGGGCTGCGACTACCCGACGATATCGCCGACCTCGAAGGAGCAGTCAGCCAAGTGGGCGCAGAGCTGGTCATCATCGACCCGATCGTCGCCCACCTCGCCGTCGGTATCGACTCGCACAAAGACCATTCGGTCCGAACCGCCCTCGGCCCCGTCGCCCACCTTGCCGCCAACACCGGCACCGCGGTTGTTGGTATCGGGCATCTCAACAAAGGCGACGGTGGTCACCCACTCGACCGGGTCGGCGGGTCCATCGGGTTCACCGCCGCTGCCCGGTCGGTTCTGCTGTTCGCCACCGACCCCGAAACCGACGAAGACGACCCGGGCCGGTTGTTAGCGCACCTCAAGTCGAACCTGTCACCGCTGGCAGTCGCGTTGCGATTCCGCATCGAACGGCGGATTATCGAACACACCGGCACGGAAATCGAGACAAGCGGGGTGGCCTGGGTCGGTGAAGCACTCGGCATCGAAGCCGCCGGGCTGCTCCGACACGTCGACCCAGCCGAACGTCCACAACGCGACCTGGCCGCCGAAACCATCCTCGCCGAACTCGAAGCCGGGGAAAAGGCGTGGACGGCGATCAAAGCGGTGTTGAGCAGTGAAGGAACCTCGGAAAAGACCGGCCAGCGCTCCCGCGACGAGCTGAAACAATCTGGCCTGATCACCCGGTCCAAGGCTGGATTACACGGTGGTTGGACGTGGCGGCTCGCCGAAGATGGCCACGAACTTCGCCAGTACGAAAGCGAGGCTAAGAACGAACTTGGTCAGGCTAACTTCGAAGATAGGCACGATATAGGCGTGGACGAGTTCGATGGCCAAGTTGACCCTCTCGATGAAGCCACCGTCAACGTCCTCGCCGACTTCGCCACCGCCGTCGAAGTGCATGGATCGACGTGACCGGCGGTCACATGTAACGCCGCGCCACCGCGGGATTGCCATTCGAGCGGCTTGATGAGTCACTCAGGTTCCGTAAGCGTATACCAGAGCCGACGGGCCCTCTCAGCAAATCTCTCGGCCGGAGCGAATGAACTCTGACCAATCGACCGGGACGGTCCGCAAGTTGGAGCTAGGGGGGCCCGACTGGAACAAAGAGCGTCCCCCCTAGCATCCGCAGGGAGCGCATATTGCCGGTTATGCGCTAGCTGTATCGCCGCCCGAGCGCGATCGTGCAGGTCATATTGCGGGGTCATCGCGCTGCGGATTTGCGGTGGGTCGGGGACGGCAGGTTGTCGGTTGGGTGGTGGCTAGTGCGGTTCGGCTGGTGCTATGTCGACAAAGATGTCGTTGTAGGCGGGTTGGCCGCCAGGTGACCACGCGGGGGGCGACAGGAAGTTTGCGACCGCTCCGGTTTCGGTGGGGTGACTCCACCATTTCCCGGCTAGGGCCACGACACCGGGTCGGACGGCGTCGCTGATATGAGTCTGGGCTGTGATCGATCCTTGTTCGTTGGAGATTGTTGCGTCCTCTCCGTCGGTGAGGTCGCGGGATGTGGCGTCCTCTGGGTGGATTTCGAGGGTTGGTGTCTTCATCGCTTTCCGTTGCCGGGGCATGTTGGCGAAGCTGGTGTTCATGAAGAAGTGACCTTTGGGGGTGAGCAGCCTCAACATGTCGTCGGGGGTTTCGGGTTGTGGCCCTGTGCTTGACCCGGCAAGTCGGATCTTCCTCTCTGGGTCTGGTGTTGGTTGTGGAGGCATCGTTTTTTGCCATCCATCGAGTTTGAGTTGGCCCAGATCGACCCATTCGGGCAACGCAGCAGCGGCGATCTGCTCATCGCTGTGCCGTAGTTCGGGATGGTCGAGTCCCATCGCAGCGGCGATGAGTCGCATCGCTTCGCCGTGCGATTTGGCTTCTCCGAGAGGTGCGATCGCTTGATTGTTGACCGAGATGTATTGGTGGCCCCAAGCTCCGAGGATGTCGAAATGCTCCAACTGGGTGGTCGACGGGAGGACGATGTCGGCGTATCTGGCTGTATCGGTCATGAAGTGTTCGATGACGACTGTGAACAGGTCGGTGCGAGCGAATCCGTGCCTCACCGTTGTGGTGTCGGGTAGCGAGACGGCAGGGTTCATGTTCCAAACCATGAGACCCTTGATCGGGGGATCGAGCTCGGGGTCGACTAGCAGCGGTCCTATGCGTGCAATATCGAGTTCGCGAGGTTCTCCTGTCACGAGATGCGTACCGGCAGCTGCGCTGCTATCGAAGTCGGGGTATGCCTCAACGAACAGGCCGCCTCCCCGATTCGACCAGTGTCCACCGAATATGGAGAGGGCCGAAATGCTCCGCAGATATGCTTCGCCGTTGACCGACTGCTGCGGGCCGATTCCAGAGCGAATCACCGCCGAAGATGCAGTACCGAACTCTCGTCCGAGACGTACAACATCTTCCTCGGGAATCCCACACACCTCAGCTACCCGACTCGGTGGCCACTCGGCAACTTCGGCGAGGTACTCGTCAACGTCGCTCGCCCATTCACGGCTGTACTCAACGTGAGCCAGACCCTCAGCAACGAGCACATGCGCCAACCCGAGCGCCAACACGGCATCGGTCCCAGGCTTGATTGCAACATGCTCATCTGCAGCATTGGCAGTACGGGTACGGATCGGGTCGATGACCACGATGCGCGCACCATGCAACTTGCGCGCCTGAGTAATGAAGTGCCAATGATGATGCGCAGTCGTCAGCAGGTTCGCGCCCCATACCAAGATCAGCTGAGCGTGAACGATCTCCTCTGGATCAAACCCGCGCGGGTGTCCCTCCGCAGCCAACGCATTCCCCGCTTGTCCGCATACGCTCCCCGCCGGACGGCTCGCTCCCACCACATGGAAGAGGCGGCGCAGGGCGTCATGCTGAACCGCGCCAAGCGACCCGAGGAAGAAAAGAGGCATAAGCGCCTCAGCTCCGAAGTCGTCAACGATGCTCCCAAACCGGTCGGCAATCCTCCCGACCGCTTCCTCCCAGGTGATCCGCTCAAACTCGGCTGAACCCTTGTCACCTACCCTCGCCAGAGGATGGAGCAACCGGTCCGGGGCGTAGGTGCGCTGCTCGTAGTCCTTCACCTTGGCGCACAAGATGCCCCGAGTGAAAGGATGCTCCTTGGCACCAACGACTTTGACCACCCGACCGCCCTCAACATGAGCCACCCAAGAACACGTGTCCTGACAATCCAACGGACACGAACCCTTCACCAACTCGACATCGCTCACCGGTAACTCCACATCCGACTGGCTCGGACTCTACGCACCCTCAAACAGACGTGACCTCCGGTCAACCATTACGACCGACAACACCCCACCAAACTACCCGCCCATATCGGCACATATGCGCTGCGTGGTGCTGGTCCGGGGTACCGGTTCAATCAACGAGTCATTCTCGGTGTCTGACAGTCTCGCTCGATGGGCCTCGGATAGAGTCCGGGTCGTGGAGCCCACTACAGGCTATGCGGAGCTTGGCGACCAGCGCGTCGCATATCAGGTCCTCGGCGACGGTCCGATCGACATCGTCTACACGCTTGGCTTCGTGGGTTCGATCGATGTCGAATGGGAGGACCCTGCTCACCGGCTCTTCTTTCAGCAGATGGCGAGTTACGCCACCCCATCTCCGGTCGACATCAACTCCCAAATCCGTATCGTTGACCCATGGCGATCCTCGCCCAACCCTGGCCCCCAGACCTCAACCCGACGCGGACACCGTTCCAACGCCGCACCATCACCACCCTG